>OBEQ010228596.1_pt1 | contig 84936 bp, 86 predicted proteins | sample 1670901 | NCBI WGS metagenome assembly OBEQ01 (sample SAMEA104232315, study PRJEB22302) | groundwater metagenome | biome: forest; feature: aquifer; material: groundwater | place: USA | collected 2011-08-07 | depth 5.4 m | reverse complement strand
TACGTCCAATGGCAACCACGGCGTTGCAAAAGGCGTGACGGCGTTTTTAGCCGGCGCGGCTTTTGCGGCAGCGTCCCGAACCGCATGGTGGTGAGGGACATCGAGCATCGGGTCATCCGATTGGTTGCCGGCGATCATGTTCCACGTCGGCAGTTTTCTATCCCATCCAATAAAAATTATTTCCCATCTCCCCGCGCAAGATTTAAATTTTCGCTATAGAAATTGTCGCGATAATATGTTCGAACTTTGTCCCATAAAGGGCACAAAGTTTTAAACCATGATATCATTGTTTTTCCGAGGATGGCCCGGTAAGAGTTAGAACTGTAGCTACGTCAGCAAGAAACACAAATTAAAGGCTCATCGACTACAGCAAATTGCCTGTGGCTCAGTTATGATATACGACTTTTTTAGAAAGATTCTTTGTCCTTCAGACGTCGATCGGTTCAAAAAAGATTGGCGAAACTCTAATGCGGCGAAGCTTCTTTTACCAGATATAGACAAGGCGGGCTTAGAACTTGGCAAACAGGAAGGTAACCTTGCTTCCATTGCATATTTAGCCTGGATGCGTGGGCATCTGTATAGACTAGATGCTTTCGTTAGAGATTTTGAAATTTGCGAAAAGAGTACGGATAATTTCAAGTGTCGCCTAAAGGAGACTTGGTTAGAGAAAGATCCTCTCAGCCGGCGGAAAGCAAGTCACAATGTTATTTCGGCTTTAGTAGAATTGATCGTCGCAGATTATCTTAAGCATCTTTGTTACAAAATCACTAATCTCGAAGCGTGGGATCAAGCAAGTTGTGATGTTGAGTATTGTGACTCGAGAGCTAGGCAATTTAAAGTGGAAGTCAAATATATTCCTGACTCACCTAAGTGGTATACACAGCGGGTTAAAGCGACTACTATTAATGAGGATGATATTGTGTCGTGGTCTGACGAGGAAGTATTAAATTATGTATTTTACAGAATTGCTGAGGCGATCCTTCAGATGAAAAAGAAGGAGGTTTTAAAGGAGCAGCGTGCAATTTGGATTGTTTTTGATGCTCTTGCTCAAAATATTTCACGAAAAATAGTAGATTGTAATTTTTATAAATTCACAAGCTGGGCAAAAAGTGGGTCCGAGTACCCTGGAATACCGAAATTCAAATTAGAAAAGGAGAATAAGAAACGAAATGAAATTTTATCTGTTGACCCTCACGACTGGATCAAAAATTCTGATAGAATAGTGTTTTGTACGTTCGAGAATTATCAACTTTATTATACGAGATCATTTGTTGGAAATTCCTCTTGCCCCTAATTTTTGGATGATTAAGGGGTTATCTCGGTACACGCAGTTCTAAAAGCGTCCAGTTGGGCGCATAATGTTTTAAACCACGAGGTGGTTGGCTTTCCGAGGATGGCCCGGCAGGAGTTAGAACTATCCCTGTTTTTGAAGGCTAAACTATTATGAAATACCAATACATTGTAAACATCGTAGGCCTTTCGTTAGAACTCGCAGGGGTCCTTTTACTTATTTTTTGCGTATTGGAAAGTTTGAGTGGTTTGAAAGAAGATAAAAATGAAGCGCTTATTCTACAATTAAACAGGTGGGCAAGAAAATATCAGAATACCCCAACAATAAAAGCAATAGCTGCCCTCTTACTTATTGCTGGTTTTTTAGTTCAGGTCTTTGCGAATATTCTTGGATATTATTTTTCTCGGTAATCAACATATGAAAACAAAAATCGCGATATTCAAAGGCAACAAGATTCGGAAAATCCTTCATGAGAATGAGTGGTGGTTTTCGGTCATTGATGTTGTGAGCGTGCTGACGGACAGCACGAACCCTCGGGATTATTGGTTTAAAATGAAACAGAGGGTTAAATCCGATGACGGAATTGAACTGTCGACACTTTGTCGACAGTTGAAATTAGAAGCCCCCGATGGAAAAATGCGCGAAACAGACTGCGCCAATACCGAGGGTGTTTTTCGGATTATTCAATCTGTCCCTTCACCCAAGGCTGAGCCCTTCAAACGCTGGCTGGCCAAGGTGGGTTACGAGCGTGTGCAAGAAATTGAAAATCCTGAACTGGCTACCAAGCGCACGCGAATGCTTTACAAGCTCAAAGGTTATCCCGAAGATTGGATTGAAAAGCGTATGCGTGGCATTGCCATCCGGGAAGAACTTACGGATGAGTGGCAAAAACGCGGTGCACAAGAACAAAAAGATTACGAAATTCTGACAGCAGAAGTTTCAAAGGCCACTTTTGGCGTCACTCCCTCTGAGTACAAAAATCTCAAAGGCCTCAAACGGGAGAACCTACGCGACCACATGGACGATTTTGAACTTATTTTTACCATGCTCGGCGAACGCTCTACGACGGAAATTCACAAAAATGAAGATTCAAAAGGAATGCCCAAACTCAAAAATGATGCTAAAGCAGGTGGCGAAATTGCAGGGGGAGCACGGCGCGAATTGGAAAAGAGACTTGGACGATCGGTTGTGTCCAAATCAAATTTTTTACCGAATAAGAAGATTCACAAAGCTTTAAAGGGAAAATAAAACGCTACCCAACGGGTAGCGAATTAAGCAACAATCGCCAACTCGGCGCACGCAGTTCTAAAATCGTCCAGTTGGGCGCACAAAAATTTGGTGCAGACAAATTTTTCCCGAAGAACGACGAGTCTTACTAATGCAAACAAAAATCAAAATTTATCATGTCGATGCTTTTACCAAAAAACTATTCAAGGGAAACCCTGCTGCTGTTTGCATAACAGATACGTGGTTGTCTGATTCTTTAATGCAGAATATTGCTGCGGAGAATAACCTGGCCGAGACTGCTTTTGTTGTTCCTCATAGCAACCAGTTTCAGATCCGATGGTTCACACCGACCATTGAGGTAGACTTATGTGGGCATGCAACGCTTGCCTCTGCCTTCGTCATTCTTAATTTTACCAACTACAAACGGGAGGAGGTCATTTTTAATTCTTCCAGAAGTGGGATTTTAAAAGTAAAAAAGGAAGGTGAAAGCTTGGCCCTTAATTTTCCAACTGACACCATAGAAAAAATAGCCATCCCAGATAAAATTATTAAAGGCATTGGCGTAACTCCCGTTGAAACATACAGAGGCAAAACAGATTATATGGCTGTTTTATCTTCAAGTCATGAAGTGGAAAAACTGGTTCCAGATTTCGGCGTTATTAAAAAATTGAATGCGCGCGGATTGATAGTGACAGCAAAAGGGAGTGACACTGATTTTGTCTCTCGTTTTTTTGCCCCCCAGTCAGGCATTGATGAAGATCCCGTGACGGGCTCCGCACACACCACTCTGACACCTTATTGGGCAGGTATGTTAGATAAAAGAGAATTAAGCGCCAAGCAAATATCCAAACGTGGAGGTTATTTGAAATGTAACCTCTTGGGAGAAAGGGTTGAGATCATCGGGCAGGCGGTTCTTTATATGGTCGGAGAGATAGATTTAAAATGACCAAAGAAAATTTCATTCCTGCTTTAGGCTTTTCCTCGTTGAATAGCCTTTATGATCGTCTTGCACTCTGGGCCTTTCAAAAGACTTCCTTTCACGAAATTATCAATGAAGTAAAAAAAGCTGTTGCTCCAAAAAAAGGTGACCATTTGCTAGACTTGGGATGTGGACCTGGGCGATTGGCCATTCGTTTCCAAAAACAGAATCCTCAATGCCACGTCACGGCTGTTGATCGGGATCCACAAATCTTAAAATTAGGGCAAAAGAATGCCCAAAAAGCGGGTGTCAAAATAAAATTCATCCAGCAAGATTTGACTGACATAAATTCGACTGAAAAGTTCTCTTGTATCTATTCAACCTTTGTCTTTCATCATCTATCCATGAAGGCCAAGAGGTTAGCCTTAAATCGTCTTAAGAAGATTTTAAAACCTGGCGGACGGTTTGTAATCGCTGATTTTTCTAGAGCTGAAAGCTGGTGGCAGCAACTTACATTTCTCCCTGTACAATTGATTGACGGTTTTGAAACAACATCGCCCCATACTCAAGGCTGGTTTGAAACCGAGCTGAAACGACAGTTCTCTCGGATTGAAAAGAAAACAAGAGTTTCGACCTTTCTTGGTCCTGTTAGCGTGTGGGTTTGCGTAGTGGATAGAAAGCATTAATGCTTGCTCAACACATACCGTTCTAAAAGCGTCCAGTTGGGCGCACAATGTTTCAAACCATGATGTTGTTGGCTTTCCTAAGATGGCCCGGCAGGAGTTAGAACTATAAATTCAGACCTCTTGGTTTTCTTTTGATTGTTTTAGGTCTTTGTTTGGATCTTTCATTTTTTATCCTTTCTTGTATAAGTCTTGTATAAGGTTTTGGATTTTATAAGGTGCAATTTTCGTATGAAATTTAGCAAAGAACATATCATTGATGAAATCAGACGCACCGCTAAAGAAAATGGCGGTAAACCCCTTGGAAAAACTCTTTTTTTAAAGGAAACTGGGATTCGAGAATCAGACTGGTGTGGAAAGTTTTGGGCAAGATGGGGAGAGGCTGTAACTGAAGCGGGCTTTGAGCCCAACACTCTTCAAATTCCTTATAAAGCTGAATTTATTGTCTCAAAATTAGCCTCTTTGATTAAGGAGCTTGGGCATTATCCAACAAATCCAGAAATTCGCATGAAAGCGAGGGCCGATAAAGGCTTTCCTCATGGAAATACTTTTAAAAGAATCGGTAACAAATTTACACTCATTTCAAAGGTAATAGAATATTGCCGAAAACAACGCGAATTTGATGATGTAATCAAGATCTGTGAATCAATTGCCGTACCACTTGATAAAAAGGATCAAGTGGCCATTAGAGAAGAGATAAAAGAAGAAGTGCTAGGTTACGTGTACATGACAAAGATAACCTTGGGGAAGGAGGCTAGATACAAGATTGGATCCAGCGCCGCCCCTTTCCAGAGGACAAAGCAATTAAACACAAGATCGCCTGTAGAAGAAATTCTGATACATGAAATTGGAACGAATGATCCTGAACGAAGTGAAAAGCAATATTGGCACAAGAAATTTTCCGAAAAACGTGAGCCAAGAACCGAATATTTTAATCTTCGGGGCATCGATATCCAACAGTTCAAGAAGTACAAAACTATGATGTGGCAATTAATTTTCACGCCGCCAAATTAAAATGGAAACCAAAATCGCAATTTTTAGAGGCAAACAAATCCGTAAAATGCTCCATAAGAATGAATGGTGGTTTTCGGTTGTTGATGTTTGTCAGGCACTTACTGAAAGTCCAGATTCAGGAGCCTACTGGAGAAAGTTAAAACAACGACTCAAAGAGGAAGGAAGTGAAGTCGTGACATTTTGTCACGGGTTGAAATTGCCTGCTCCCGACGGAAAAATGCGAGAAACAGACTGTGCCGACACCGAAGGCATCTTTCGTATCATCCAATCCATCCCTTCACCCAAGGCTGAACCATTCAAACGATGGCTAGCCAAAGTCGGCTACGAGCGTGTGCAAGAAATTGAGAATCCAGAACTCGCCACCAAGCGCACGCGAATGCTCTACAAGCTCAAAGGCTATCCCGAAGATTGGATCGAGAAGCGCATGCGCGGCATTGCCATCCGTGAAGAGCTCACCGACGAATGGCAAAAACGCGGTGCCCAAGAACAAAAAGACTATGAAATTCTGACAGCAGAAGTTTCAAAAGCTACCTTTGGCGTTACTCCTTCTGAGTATAAAAATCTTAAAGGCCTCAAACGGGAGAACCTACGCGATCACATGGACGATTTTGAACTCATTTTTACTATGCTTGGCGAACGTTCTACGACGGAAATTCACAAAAATGAAGATTCCAAAGGTCTGGCAAAACTTAAAAGTGATGCCAAAGCTGGTGGCGAGATTGCGGGTGGTGCTCGCCGAGAATTAGAAAAGCGACTGGGACGATCTGTGGTTTCCAAATCAAATTTTTTACCGAATAAAAGGCCTCAAAAAGCTTTGAAGGGGAGATAAATTTAAGCTACCAGGAGTGTGATTTCAGCGCACGCAGTTCGGAAAAGAGAAGGAGGATTCTCACGTATAAGAAAGGTTGAAAGGGATTGAGCTTGTTGTTATCAAGGCCTGCCGGATATGTACAGTGCCTTTCTATGAAGACATTGTTTACGAAAGACCCCAAATTTCTTCGCAGACAACAATACACGATGACGGTTGTTCTGTTTCTCCTGGCGGCCGGCCTGACGGGGATGTTCTGCGTCTTTTTTATGTGGGGATTTGAATTTGTCCAAAAACACCGGCTTGATTTTCACAGCATCGGTCCCTGGTGCTGGCTCACGACCCCTTTGGTTTTTTCCCTGGCCGTCTTTGCCATCCAGCGATTCGCTCCTTTCGCCGCCGGAACGGGCATTCCACAGGTTGCCTTTTCGGCGGAACACTTGAATCCAAATACGGAAAAAACGATTTCTCCTCTTCTGTCACCGCGAACTCTGGTCGTCAAAATCGTCGCGTTGTTGGCCATCGTGTGGGTGGGAGCCTCGACAGGCCGGGAGGGACCGACGGTTCACATCGCCGCCTGTATCTTTCTTTTGGTTCTTGCGTCTTTTCGGAGGTGGTTTGGCTGGAAATTTGATCTGCGTTCAGCCGTGGTTGCCGGAGGAGCGGCGGGATTGGCCGCCGCATTCAATACGCCGTTGGCCGGTGTGACCTTTGCCATCGAGGAACTGACCCCGGACTATTTCTCCAGCATCAAGGATTTTGTCCTGATGGCAATTATCGTGGCCGCCGTCGTCGCAAAATCGCTCACCGGCGAATATGAATATTTCGGCCTGTTGCCTCAACCTCCTTCCGTCCCGATAGGGGCCATTCTCTTGATCGGTTGTCTTTGCGGTCTCGCCGGGGCTTTTTTCTCTTCAGCGGTTCTTTGCGGAAAAAAAATCAAGGCTCACTGTGATTTGCATCCTTATCTTCGATGGGCGTGGCCAGCCCTCCTTGCCTTGGGAATTCTTGTGATCGCCCTGTTTGCCGGAACGAGGGTCCTGGGACCTGGAAACGAGGCGGCAAAAAACCTGTTGGATGGGCAGTTCGGTTCTTGGACGCTTGTTTTCCCCTTCGCCAAAGCGGCAACAACCCTGCTCACCTATTGGTCCGGGGCGGCAGGCGGAATTTTTGCCCCTTGCCTTTCACTGGGATCTGCGGTCGGGGCAAACGTGGGTCACTGGATGAGTGCGCCGGTTTCCAGTTGCGCCCTGATAGGGATGGCGGCATTTTTGGCGGGCGTGATTCAAGCGCCGATGACCGCATTTGTCATCATTTTCGAGATGACGGGACATCATCAAATGCTCCTCCCTATCATGATCGCCTCGCTCATCTCCGTCATGACGGCGCGAATCGTCGGGGGACAGCATCTCTACAAGATGCTCGCCAAAGATTACCTGGTCCTTTTAAAAGGCCCGGATTCGCTTATGCCCGTCCCCCACAAATCTGCTACAGAAGAGAAGTCATAAATGCGGCTCAGGAGGAAAAATTTGTAAAATGTTTGTAAAATATTTTTAGCAACCTTTCTGGAACCAGGTCGAAGAAATAGATAACTGCTTAATTTAAGGAGGCATTTATGATAGCGAGAGTTAATTGTGGACCACAATTCTTGTTGGAGACGCGAAGGATATTGGGATTTCCGCTTTCCGGTCAGCGTCTTAAAGCTCAACTCGGAGTTTTCCGAGAGGAGATCTTTCCCAAGGATACTGACCGCTCTTTCGCCGTCGTTGTGAGGACGACAGAGGCAGCAGCAGATAAACTAAGTGTGGCGGGGATTATCTGGCAGGAGCCGGGTCAATTTCGTGAGGCACAGATCGTCTTAGCTGAGGAAATGGTGCCCATGGCCTTGGGTCTGGGGCCTGTGCTTCGAGGAAGTGCGGCACCACTCATCTTGTCTCTCCTCCATTTTCAGGGTCATGCTTCAGAGGTCGTCACAGAAACCTTCTATGCTTCCATCGAAGCGATGGGAATCCCCCCTCTCGTGGCCGCTGTGGATCATGCCCATACCTACAGAACAAATCTCGATCTAGTATCCAGAGAAGCATACAAGACTATCCCTACTGTCGATCTCGATCGATATCAGATACGTATTGATTTTGTAGGAATGGTAGGGGGGATAGATACATGTCTTAAATACAAGATTGTCCCTGTTGATTTTGATTTTGAAAATAGAACTTTAATCTTGGCCATGGAGGATCCTAATGCTCTCCTTGTGATCGATGATATCAAATACCTGATAGGTTGTGAGGTAATACCTGTCCTTGCCGACAGAAATGCCCTCCTTGCGGCCATTGGCAGAGTTCAGAAGGAAGAATTAGAGAGGCGTTACAGGGGGGTTTGTGTTCGCCAGCCAACCTCTAATTACGTCGGAAGACCAAGGCTCTCCCTTGATAACAAGGATGACCTCAAGTGGGTCCAATCTCTGCAGGAGCGGGGCTTCCACTACGTAAGAGTTGAAGAGCCTGCCTAGAAGTCAGCATGACATTTCACTTTTATGTCACACGGGTGGCACAAAATAGTGTAAATTGAAGCCTCCTTTATGAAAGTCCTCATTGTTGAAGATGATAAAGACATCTCTGAGCTTGTTGAATATAACCTCCGGCAGGAAAAGCTTTCGTGCGATCTTTGTACAAGCGGGGCCGATGGCTTGAATCGGGCACGGCGGACCGCGCCGGATCTCATCATTCTCGATCTCATGCTGCCGGATATGGGAGGGCTCGAGGTTTGCAAATCCTTAAAATCAGATTCTAAAACAAAAGCGATTCCCGTGCTCATGCTGACGGCCAAGGGTGAAGAGATTGATCGTATCGTCGGGTTTGAGGTGGGTGCCGAGGATTATCTCACCAAACCCTTCAGCCCTCGAGAACTGGTGTTGCGCGTTAAGGCCATATTACGGCGACTCAAAGACAGGGAATGGAGTGAAAACACGGCACCCCAAACTTTTGGGATTCTCTCCCTGGACCCTTCCAAATTTCTTGTCCTGGTCGGCAAAAAAGAAGTCCGTTTGACGGCCATTGAATTTAAACTCCTCCAGTTTCTCCTGACCAATAAAGGGCGTGTCTCGACGCGTGATACCCTCCTCGACCGCGTTTGGGGCTATGATGCCGCCGTCACCACACGCACCGTGGACACCCATGTCAAACGGCTTCGTGAAAAATTGATGGCGGCTGGTGATTATATTGAAACAATCCGCGGGATCGGCTATCGTTTCAAAGAAAAACCCTAATCAATGCCCACAAAAATTTCCTGGAAATTGACCCTCTCATTTCTTGTTGTTATTTCGCTCAGTCTCCTTATTTTTTATCTTCACCTCACACCCGTTTCAATTGTCTTGCTCCTCTCCCTGATAGGCCTGATTATCTTTCTTCTTTCGCGCTATCTCACACAATCTTTGGAGAGAATGGTCCTGGTCTCTGAAAAAATCGCCAAGGGAGATTTTACTCAAAGAATCGTTGCCAGTTCTACTGACGAGCTAGGGGCTTTGGGGAGGGCAATCAATGAAATGGTGCAAAATCTTCAGGAGCAGTTTTCCCAGATTGAACATGAAAAAAACCAGCTCATGACTATCCTCGACGGCATGGTGGAAGGAGTTTTGGTCACCAACAAAAATCAAGAAATTCTTCTCATCAACCCTGCCTTCCATCTTCTTCTCAACTTGGAAGAAAATTGTGTCGGGAGGACAGTTCTCGAGTGTACACGCAATCAATATATCCACAATGCCATTGAAATGATGCTGCAAAACGGACGCCCTTATGAAGAAGAGATCTCGGTCATGACGGATCAAGGGGAAACCTACTTTATTCTTCACACCGCACCTCTTCGAAATGAAAAAGAGATTATGGGGTCAATCTCTGTTTTTTATGATGTAACACGCCTTCGAAAACTTGAAAACATGCGGCGAGAATTTGTCGCCAATGTTTCTCACGAACTCAAAACACCCCTCACGAATATCCGCGGATATGCCGAAACCCTCTTGCAGGGGGCGCTACAAGATACAGAGGCCGCCCATCGGTTTACAAAAAAAATCGAAAACAACGCCCTCCAACTCCAGAATCTTGTCGAAGATATTTTAAAACTCTCGGAGATCGAATCCGGCCGCCTCGAACTCAACCTCATACCTACCTCTCTCAAAACTTTTATCCAAAATCTCTACAACGACTATGAAGAATTGCTGAAGGCTAAAGGCATCTATTTTAAAACCGAGATCAAAGAACCATTGGCGATTCCTGTTGATCTATCGGCCTTGAAGCATATTTTGGGGAATCTCATCGACAACGCCATAAAGTATACGCCACCCGAGGGGACCATTACCCTTTCAGCCGTCGAGGAGGGAAGTTTTTGCAAAATAACCGTCGCGGATACAGGAACTGGGATTAGTGAAAGAGACCTTCCCCATGTCTTTGAGCGTTTCTACCGTGCTGACAAGGCACGATCCCGACAAATGGGGAGTACGGGCCTTGGCCTGGCGATCGTCAAACACCTGGTTCAAGCACACAAAGGAGAAGTGGGGGTCATGAGCGAACTCAGCAAAGGATCCCGGTTCTTTTTTACATTACCCCTCAAAAACGGAGACAAATTATGAAAACAATCGCACTCATTGCCCACGATGGAAAAAAAGCCGAGATGGTCGCCTTTGTAAAGGATAATGTCGAGTTGATCCGCAAATTCAATATTGTCGCGACAGGCACAACAGGACACTACGTCGAACAAGCGGGGCTCAAGGTCCAGAAGATGGAAAGTGGTCCACGAGGGGGTGACGCCCAGATCGCCGCTATGATTGTTGATAAAAAAATCGACGGGATTATTTTTTTGCGTGATCCGTTGGGACTTCATCCACACGAGCCGGATATTTTTATGCTTCTTCGATTAGCGGATGTTCATAATATCCCCTTGGCCACTAATTTCTCTTCCGCCCATATTCTCATCAAGGGCCTTGATTCATAGGACAAACCGACTTGTCACTCTAACTCCACTCAATCTTCACAAGAAGCGGGCAGAGTCTTAACCCCAAGGGGGAAAACGCTGTCACATAAATGTCACAAAGACTTCATAAAAACGAGCACATGTTTAGCTTAAATCCGACGCAGCAAAATGTTTGTTCCACAAATCTATCTATTTCAATAAGGAGAAAAGCATGAAAACAGAAACAAAAAAGAGAATAGCGGCTCTGGTCCTATCTCTGGGGCTAGTCCTGGCAGGCCATAATGCAAGATCGGATGAAGACGCTCCCAAGATTTATTATAAGGACGGACTTCATATCGACTCCGCGGATGAGAAATATACCCTCCAATTACAGAATCGTGTCGCCATGCGCTTCACCTACAATGCCCTTGGAAACGGAGTAGCAGACAATGACACCTTCTCAATCCCCCGTGGTGAAATGAGAATCGAAGGAAACGTATTTTCAAAAAAATTGAAATACGCATTTGAGATGAATTTGGCTACCCGAAGTGCTGCGAAAACGGCAATCGTCTGCACAGACGCCGCCTGTACCGCGAAAGCTGCCGCGGTCACGACAGAGAGTACGACAGGCTTGGCCACTCTTAATGACTTCTATGCCGACTGGATCGCCACCGACGGTTTTGGTGTCAAGGTCGGGCAATTCAAAGCACCCTTCTTGATGCAGCAATTAACATCGTCCACCAAGCAGCAATTCGTTGACCGCTCTCTCGGGACAGGATTCTTCGATCTTGGAAGAGATATCGGTGTCTCCCTGCATGGGGATATCTTTAACTATCACGCCAATTACTCCGTATTTTTCATGAACGGCGATGGCCCCAACACCGAGAACAAGAACCAGGGTTTGTTGATGGGCGCTCGTGTCGAAGTGCCTATTCTCGGAACCTACAAACCAACGGAATCAGATGTTGAGTATTCCGAAACACCCAATTTTGGAGTGGGGGCTGCCTATGCCTATAACGAGCGCGGATCCTCCTTTGAAAATAGCACCATCGCCGCCGGCATCAAAGCGAGCCATTTAACCCTTGATGCAGGTTACAAATATCACGGGATTTCTTTTCAGGGCGCCGGAATGTACAGTCACACCAATGAAGGGACCCGATTTACAAACTGGGGCTACAATACGCAAGCCGGTTACTTCATTGTCCCCAAACATCTTGAAGTGGCCGCCAAATATTCAGGGGGCATTTTTTCGGATGCCACGGGTGCCGCTAATCAGTACGAGTACTCGGGTGCTTTGAATTACTATGTCAAAGGGCATTCCATCAAATTACAAACGGATTATGCAGCGCTCAAAAACGTCAACGTCGTCGGCAGAACCGATCATCGTTTCCGAACTCAGTTGCAGGTCATTTTCTAAGAGGTATTTGTGAGTCACAAACTTGACATGTTTCTTTTTTATCATACAAATGACGCAAGTTCTTTAAGGAGAACACTATGACTATCATCAAAAAAATAAAAATTACTCTGGGGGCGCTCGCGTTGATCGTTACGTCGGCGGTTCCCGTCTTGGCGGCCGATTCTTTGTTAATCAACGGTGCAGGAGCTACCTTCCCCTACCCTTTGTATTCCAAGTGGTTTTACGAGTATCAAAAAATGAGTCCTTCACTGAAGTTTAATTATCAGTCGATTGGAAGCGGTGGTGGCATCAAACAGATCACTGAAAAAACGGTCGACTTCGGAGCCTCGGACGCCCCGATGTCTGATTACGAGCTTACCTCGGTCAAAGAACCCATCCTGCATATCCCCGCTACATTGGGGGGTGTGATCTTGGCCTATAACGCTCCTGAAGTCGGAGAGGGTTTAAAGTTAACCGGCCCTGTGATTGCCGATATTTTTAGAGGAGAGATCACAAAGTGGAATGATCCAAAAATCGCAGCTCTCAATCCGGATAAAAAACTTCCCAATGCCGACATCGTTGTCGCCCATCGCTCTGATGGAAGCGGCACTTCGTATGTCTTCACCGATTATCTTTCAAAGGTCAGCAACGGCTGGAAAGTTAAAGTGGGGACCGGTAAATCTGTCAGTTGGCCTGTGGGTCTCGGCGGCAAAGGAAACGAAGGAGTGACGGGGCTCATCAAGCAAACTCCCGGATCGATGGGTTATATCGAGTTGGGTTATGCCCTTCAAAATAAGATCTCATTTGCCAATGTCCAAAACAAAGCGGGTGCCTTTGTCACTCCCTCGATTGAATCCGTCTCGGCAGCGGCCGCCGGTGCCCAAATACCCTCGGATTACCGGGTGTCGATTACAAATGCCGATGGCAAAGAGGCTTATCCTATTAGTTCCTTTACTTATCTCCTGGTTTATAAGAAGCAGTCCGATGTTGCCAAAGGGAAGGCATTGGTCGATTTTTTGAAGTGGGCTATCCACGACGGGCAAAAGATGGCCCCTGGACTTTTTTATTCTCCTCTTCCCACTTCTCTGATAACGAGACTGGAGCAGACCATTTCGCAAATTACGGTAACTCCCTAAGGATAGTTAATGAAAGCTGATCGATTGTTTGAGTGGATAACGCGGATTTTTGCTTTCACTCTTGTCGGTATCGTCCTCTTTATCGGAGTGATGTTGTTCATAGAATCACTGCCAGCCTTACGCAAGTTCGGCTGGCAGTTTCTTTTTTCTTCACGATGGGACCCTGTCGCGGATGAGTTTGGGGCCCTGCCTTTTATTTACGGCACTCTGGCTTCTTCTCTCCTGGCCCTGATGATGGCTGTTCCCCTAAGCCTGGGGATTGCTATTTTTTTATCGGAGCTTGCCCCTCCCTCACTGCGCACCTTGATGTCTTTTCTCACAGAATTGTTGGCGGCTATCCCTTCGGTCATTTATGGACTTTGGGGTCTTTATTATCTCGTCCCCCTTCTAAGGACGTCGGTAGAGCCTTTTTTGATTAACACATTAGGATTCATGCCCCTCTTTCACGGGCCTCCCTATGGGGTTGGGATGTTGGCGGCCGGAATTATTTTGGCCATTATGACGATTCCCATCATTTCAGCGATCTCACGCGATGTCCTCGAAGCCGTCCCCTATCCTCAGCGAGAAGCCGCACTGGCCCTGGGAGCTACTCGCTGGGAAGTGACCAGGATCGCTGTCTTGAAATATGCCCGTTCCGGAATCTTTGGGGCTATTTTTTTGGGACTCGGTCGGGCCTTGGGAGAAACAATGGCCGTCACGATGCTCATTGGGAATCGAGCCGAGATCTCCCCGTCTCTCTTTGCCCCAGCACACACAATGGCCTCCGTGATTGCCAATGAATATGCCGAGGCCTCCGGGGGGATGCATCTCTCGGCCCTCAGTACGATCGGGCTCGTGCTTTTTGTGATTACTTTTGTAGTCAACGCCTTGGCGCGAGTCCTCGTCTGGCAAGTCGCCAAACAACCCGAGGCAAAAAAATGATTTCAAATTATCAACGAAGACAATGGGTCAGTCATTTGATCTCCGCATCTACCTTCCTGGCTTCCCTGATTGCGATCGTTCCTCTCTTTTTTATTCTTTTTCATATTCTCACCAAAGGGATCGGATCTTTAAATCTGGATTTCTTCCTTCATCTTCCACGGCCTGTAGGAGAGACGGGGGGTGGCATGGCCAATGCGATTATGGGAACACTGATCTTGATAGGACTCGCCTCTTGTCTGGGGCTGCCCATTGGAATTCTCGGGGGCGTTTACCTGACGGAATTTGGCGGAAAAAAATCAGCAGCCCTGGTCCGTTATTTTGCCGACCTCCTCAATGGAACTCCCTCCATTGTCATTGGTATTTTTGCCTATTCACTGATTGTCCGGCCTACGAAACAGTTTTCTGCCCTGGCCGGCGGCTTTGCCTTAGGTGTGATGATGATCCCCATTATTATTCGAACGACGGAGACCATGCTGCATCTGGTCCCTCAAACCCTGAGAGAGGCCTCTCTCGCCTTGGGGATTCCCTACTGGCGCACCTTAATCAGTGTTGTTTTAAAAACAGCCAAGGCGGGGATCATTACCGGCATCCTGCTTGCTGTGGCCCGTGTCGCGGGAGAATCGGCCCCTCTTCTTTTTACGGCCCTGGGCAATCAATTCTGGAGCACAAAACTCAACGAACCCATCGCGGCACTCCCCTTACAGATATTTACGTATGCGATTAGCCCTTTTGAGGATTGGCAGAGACAGGCCTGGGCCGGCGCCTTGATTTTGATCGCCCTTGTCCTTGTTATTAATATTTCATCGCGTTTATTCTTCAAGCAACGGCGCCTGAGGAGGAGCTAATCCATGGACACCCTGGATAACAGAGATAACAGAGATAACAAAGACAACAAAATCAACGTCGAAAAATTAAGCGCCTGGTACGGCCCTCACAAGGCCATCAAAGAAGTTTCGTTTTCTATGCCTCCCAAACAGGTGACCGCCATTATCGGCCCCTCAGGCTGTGGAAAATCAACTCTGATACGTTGTTTTAACCGCATGCATGAGGTGAGCCCTTCGGCAAAAATCACGGGCCGCATCCTTTTGGATGGAAATGATATCATGCAGGAGGACCCCGTCCTTTTACGGCGTCGTGTAGGAATGATCTTTCAAAAACCAAATCCCTTCCCTACGATGTCTATCTTTGATAATGTAGTGGCAGGCCTGCGGCTCAACGGCACGCGCGATCGAGCCCGCCTTGAGGAGGTTGCCTTCGACTGTTTAAAAAAAGCCGCTCTCTGGGAAGAGGTCAAGGATTCTCTCGAAGAGTCAGGGGTGAGTCTGTCGGGTGGACAACAGCAGAGGCTTTGTATTGCGCGGGCCCTGGCCGTCAGTCCCGACGTCCTTTTGATGGATGAACCTTGCTCGGCCCTGGATCCCATTTCGACAGCCCGGGTTGAAGAGTTGATTCATGAACTTCGGGAAAATTATACCATCGTGATTGTCACTCATAACATGCAACAAGCCGCTCGGGTTTCCGATTACACTGCCTTTATGTACATGGGAGAACTCATCGAATGGGGTGAGACGAAGACCTTATTTACAACCCCGCGAGAGAAAAGAACCGAAGATTATATCACCGGAAGATTTGGTTAATACTTTAAGGAGGATTTTAATGGCCACACACACCGACAAACACTATGAAGCTGAATTAAAAGAGCTCAAAGATGAAATCCTCAAGATGGGTGGTGTCGTTGAAGAGATGATCCAGCGTTCTATGAAGGCCCTGGTCGACCGCAACTCCAATTTGGCCGAAGAGGTCATTGCCATGGATCCCGAGGTCAACCGCCTGGAAATGGAGATCGATGCCCATTGCGTGCAACTCCTGGCGCTTCATCAGCCAGCGGCCTCCGATCTTCGGTTCATTACAGTGGGCCTCAAGATCAGCAAGGATCTTGAGCGTATGGGAGATCTGGCTGTCAATGTCTGTCAAGACTGCCTTGATCTCAATCGAGAGCCTCAGCTGAAGCCCTATATTCATCTCCCTCAGATGGCGACCAAGTCCCAAAAAATGGTGAAGGATTCTCTTGATTGTTTTGTGAAACAGGACGCTGCCCTCGCCCGAAAGGTGTGCGAGGCCGATGACGAAGTCGATCGTCTCAAAGATGACATCTATGAAGAACTCATCTCTCTCATGAAAAAAGATCCTGAGGTTATTGTCAGGGGCACCCACCTGATTGCCGTGGCCAAACATCTGGAGAGGATCGCCGATCATGCCACCAATATTGCCGAGGTTGTGATTTTTATGATTACCGGCGAAGATATCCGGCATCGCAATTCAATGCTGATGCAAGCCCACTAGGGACTCTTCGAGAGAGTGAGCTCCTTAACCCCGGAAGGAAGATTTTTTTCGGTCACCGTGTATTTTTTGAGAAAAACAGTATTCAGTTTTTCTATCAAACCTTTTGAGTCGCCTGCATACTTCATACTTAAAATGAGAAGCCCGGGGGCCTCCGAGTCTCGAGTCAATTGAGCGACACCTTCCATTTTGGCGAGGGCGGATTGAATTTCCTGAAAATCACTGAAAGAATTGATGCCTGTCAGGGTTATTTGAATAATTTGAGAGGTTGTTTCCTGAGCCTGGCTGGGTGAGCCCTGGAGGACAAACAAAACGAAAAGGCTAACAACGAAGAACTTTAAAAGATTCGATTCTTTCAATTTCGAGGACAACATAATCCTTTTTGTCTTCGATTCTGATGATGCCTTCATCAAAATCCACCTTTTTCAGCCACCCCACATAGGCAACACCAAAGGCCAGGACTTCGACCTTTTTTCTGAGTGCTGCCCTTAACCGTTGTGGAGTAACTTCATCTTCTATCATGGTTGTAGGCTGGTCCACCCAGCGATCTCGGAGCTAAACTATTTATCCCTCGAGTGTCAATATAGCATTTCAACCATGGACCTTCGAATGCAGGATCGGCGGCAATTCGCTGATCTCAGACCAATAACGGACTACCACCTTGAGCACTTCAACCAATTTATCAAAATCCATGGGCTTGCGGATAAAAGTATTTGCTCCATAATCATAACAATCCAAAATATCTTTTTCAGCATTGGATGTCGTCAAAATAACAACGGGAATCCTTCGCAACACGGGATCTGATTTAATTTCTTTCAAGGCCTCCCGGCCGTCTTTTTTGGGCATATTAAGATCGAGAAGGATAAGGGAAGGAGGGGGTGACGCTGCCGGATCGGCATAACTCCCTCGATGCAAGAGATAATCGAGAAGCTCCTCTCCGTTTTTAACCCGTCTTACCTCATGAAGAAAAGAGGCCTGCTGAAGAGCATCTCTGATCAAAATATAATGATCATCATTATTATCGACGAGCAGGATAGAAAAATAATCTCGCATGGTCGTTTGCCTCCTCCAGTCATCTCCTGAGGGGTAAAGTCAGAATAAAAGCAGATCCCTTCCCCAATTCACTTTTTGCTTCCATATGTCCTCCATGACGCAAAACAATCTTTTTACAGATCGCCAGACCGATGCCGCTCCCTTCGTATTCACTCCAGCCATGCAGACGTTGAAAAGGCTCGAAGATACGATCCACAAATTTCTCCTCAAACCCAATGCCCTCATCTTCTACCGTAATTTCTACAAAACCGTTTTTCATATCCCGGCCCCGAATCATCGCATGAGGAGGCTGATCCGGTTTGTGAAACTTGAGCGCATTGCCAATGAGATTTTGAAACAGTTGTCGAATCTGTATCCTATCTCCCTGAATGACCGGAAGATCGCCTACTTCGATTTTGGCGCCGTTCTCGACAATACGCACCTCCAAATCAGAGAGGACATCCTGAATCACCTTGGGCATATTCACGGATTCAAAATGCCTCCCTTTGGTCGTCACGCGCGAATAAATCAAAAGGTCGCCGATGAGACGGCTCATGCGCAGGACCGCCTTGTGTATCCTCTCCAGATAATCCAATTCTGTGGCCTCCAGACGTCCCTCCATGAGTGTTTTGAGGCGATTGACAAAGCCATTAATGGTGTGAAGGGGCTCTTGAAGATCATGAGAGGAGGCATAAGCAAAATGCTCCAGTTCCTGATTGGAGCGTATCAAATCCTGTTTTTGTTTGAGCAGGATCTCTTCGGTGTTCTTCTGCTCCGTAATATCGCGGACAAAGGCACTAAAAACAAAATCCCCTGCCACATGTGCCGAAGAAATAGTGAGTTCGACCGGGAATTCATGACCTTGATGATGAAGAGCCGTTAATTCAATCCTCTTATCCAGAAACGGCCCTTCTCCTGTCGCTAAAAAATGTTTAACGCCTCGTTGATGCGCTTCACGGTATTTTACAGGAATGATGATTTCCGCCATTTGTCTTCCCATCACTTCCACCGAGCTCCATCCAAAGATTTTTTCTGCTTGAGAATTCCAGGAAGTAATGAGTCCCCTGGAATCAATCACGATGATACCGTCCAGGGCGTGCTCGATGATTGTCCGTGTTCGTTCTTCACTTTCACGAAACGCCTCTTCAGCCCGCTTTCGTTGGGTGATGATGGCCGCCAAAAAGAGTGATGTGACTGAGACAATGCCCAAGAATGTTTGAAGAGAGAGGAGACTTTTATTCAAACTTTCTCCGACAAAGGGTCCCAAACCATTGATGGTATAGCGAATCGCCAACCCTGAAATAAGAAGGGTAAAAAGAGTGGTCCCCCGCTGACCAAATCGGAAGGCCACCCAAATCACGAGAGGAAAAAGCAGGTAGGGCAGGCTATAGGGAAGGACCAGTTGGTTGCCAAAAATGACACGATTGGTGATTAGGAGTAAGAAAAGAAGAAATCCGGCCTCGATAATTTTTATTATATTCCTTCTCTTGGCCAGATGAGACGACCAAGTGAGTATCACGGGGGCAACGACCAAATTACCCATCAGATCCCCTAACCACCATGTCCACCATGCCGTGCGGATGTTCGCTGAAGTCACCATCCCACCCAACCACCAACTACTCAAAGTGCCTACCGTGGCGCTCGCGAGGGTACTCAGGATCGCCGCCAAAAAAATCAACGCCAGGACATCTCTCACCCTCTCAATGGAGTTGGAGAATTTAGCAATCCGACGAAGGAGAAAGTACCCCAAGAGGGCTTCCAGGGTATTTCCTAGGCTGACACCCAGACAAACAAGGGGTGGAGCCCCCACCGAGAGATTGGCAAAAAAGGCTCCCAGCGTGATAGCAGGCCAAAGTTGAGGACCGCCAATCAGGAGGGCCGCCAGTGAAATACCCGTCGGCGGCCATACCGGCGTTGCCACGCCACCGATAGCCACGATAGATAGGCCAAACCTTGCAAAGCCAAAGTAAAAAAGGGCAAGAAAAAAACCCCTGATGGAGTGAGGCAAGCATTTTGATAAGTAGTTAAATTTCATAGATTTAGCAAAATCTTATCCGGGCTTCTTCTGTTCGGCAATTTTCCTCCTAGATTCGATTGATTTCAATGAAAAATGTGGGTTAAAATAGCTGCGTGTTGTAGATAAAACGTTTTTTGACGTTTTTAAGGAATGGGGGGGTTATGTCTCAACAACCAAGAAACATTCTTATCATCGATGACAATCTGGATACACTCAAACTTGTGAAGGATACTCTTGAGTCACTCTCTTTTAAATGCATAACCGCCTCCTCAGCCATGGAAGGGCTCGAAAAGGCAGCGGCGTTTAAGCCGCAACTGATTCTTCTCGATCTCATGCTTCCAAAGATGAGCGGGTTTGGCTTTATGAGAGAGGTCAAGAGTCAGGAAGATCTTAAAAAGATCCCTGTCGTGATCTACTCCGCATTGGGTGACAGAGAAATCGCCGATGAAATCATGGATCTCGGTGCCGCGGGCTACCTCCAAAAAATGGGGGGAACCCAGGAACTCGTCGCCATGGTCGAGTCCTACTGCGCCTCTTAAAAGTCCCCCCTTTTTGCCCTTGACAGTCCAGGGGAGATCGACAATACCGAGTACGGCTTAGGAGGAAAAATGCTCTTTAGTTTTGGCAACGTGCTGGTTTTTTTAATCATCGCGTTTGGGTTTGTTTTTGCCTCACTCACTCTTGGTCATCTGGTACGTCCTCAGGTACCTAGTCTCGGCAAGTTAGATACTTATGAATGTGGCGAGTTGCCGAACGAAGGCGCCTGGGTCAATTTTAATATCCGTTTTTATCTCTTTGCCCTTCTTTTTATTATTTTTGATGTTGAAATCGCCTTTATGTTCCCCATTGGAGCCGTTTTTAAGCAGTGGATTCGGGATGGGTCTGGTGCTATTGCCTTGGCAGAGATTGTTGTCTTCATTTTGGTTCTGGTCCTGGGCCTCGTCTATGCCTGGTTAAAAGGCGATCTGGAGTGGGCCAAAAAAGTGGTCTTAGAACAAGAAAATATTGGCACCAAGATTGTGTCCAAGGCAAGCAAGATCCCTTAAGGAGACAGATGTTTACGATCAAAAATCAATTGCCCGCCAATATCGTGACAACCCGGGTTGATAACCTCCTCAATTGGGGAAGGGCTTCTTCTCTCTGGTACATGCTGTTTGGCTTGGCCTGCTGTGGTATTGAACTGATGCAGACGGGCGGACCACGAGCTGATTTGGATCGCTTTGGGAGTGTCCCTCGTGCCTCACCACGCCAATCTGATTTGATGATCGTTGCCGGAACTCTGACCTATAAAATGGCCCTCCGCACCAAGGTCCTCTACGATCAGATGCCGGAGCCCAAGTATGTCATCTCGATGGGAAGCTGCGCCAACTGTGGCGGGCTCTTTCAACCCGCTTATTCCGTGGTCAAGGGTGTCGACAAGATTATCCCTGTGGACGTCTATGTCCCCGGCTGCCCTCCGCGTCCGGAGGCCTTGACCGAGGGATTGCTCAAGATTCAGGAAAAGATGAGACGCGAAAAATTTCTGGTGCGTCGTCAGGACAAACAGCTCGTTGCCTAACTTTATTTATGACCCTACAAGAGATTCAAAAGAGGTTAGAAAAGGATTTTGAAGGCGCCAGGATAGAGTTGGTTGAAGGCGCCAAAAATCCTGTCACCTCGGCGTCCGTGGGTGATCCAGCCCTGATTGTTCCTGCGGAAACAATCAAGGATATATGTCAGAGTTTAAAATCAATGGATGAGTTCTCTTTTGATTGCCTCTCAAACCTCACGGCCGTTGACCGCAAAGATCGATTTGAAGTGGTCTACAACCTATTTTCGTACAAACATAAACACTCTTTGACGCTCAAGGCTTACCTGCCGCGCGACGAAACCGCCCACATAGAAACATTAGAAAATATCTGGGGCTGTGCCAATTGGCTGGAGAGAGAGGTTTTTGATTTGTTTGGAATTAAATTTGATAATCATTCGGATCTTCGCAGGATCATGCTCCCTGAGGACTGGGTGGGTCACCCATTAAGAAAAGACTATAAGGAGCAGGAAGATTATCATGGGATTTCGACGACTCGACCCGATTTGATTCAATAACTATTTATGTCTCAGTTACGCACAGAAGAAATGCTCCTGAACATGGGGCCACAGCATCCGAGTACCCACGGCGTTATCCGTTTCGTCGTGAAGACGGATGGAGAAGTCATGTCTGCCGCTGTGCCGGATGTGGGTTATCTCCATCGTGCCATCGAAAAGATTGGTGAGATGGCTACCTACAATGGTTTTATGCCCTGGACCGATCGTGTGGATTATCTGGCGGCCATGAATTGCAACGTCGCCTATGCGATGGCCGTGGAAAAGCTGGCCAGCATTGAAATCACACGTCGCGCCGAGTATCTCCGCGTCATCGCCATGGAGCTCAACCGTATTATCTCTCACCTGCTCTCGGTCGGTTCCCTGGGGATGGACGTGGGCGCCTACACACCCTTTGTCCATGCCCTGCGTGAGAGAGAAAAAGCGAATGATCTCATCGAAGAGCTCTGCGGACAACGTTTGACGTATAACTATGCTCGTATTGGCGGTGTCATTTACGACATGACACCTCACTGGGATAAAAAAGTTTTGAAGTTTCTTGATGAGTTTGAGCTGCTGGTCAATGAGTTTGATCGGCTTCTCACATATAATAAGCTGTTGATATCACGACTCGGTGGCATTGCTGTCATCACACGAGAAGATGCCATCAATTATAACCTTGTTGGGCCCAATCTTCGGGGTTCAGGTATCAAATGGGATCTCCGTAAAGACATGCCCTACTCTGTTTACCCTGAATTTGACTTTGATATCCCTGTTGGGACCGGTGAAGGCGGGGCCTTGGGCGATTGCTATGATCGTTATCGGGTTCGTGTGAAGGAAATGAGCGAGTCTTGCAAAATTCTCCGTCAATGTTTTGAAAAAATTCCGGAAGGCGAAGCCATGGTCAAGGTTCCTAAAAAAATTCGGCCTCCCGCCGGAGATGTTTATATTCGTACCGAGAGTACACGGGGTGATCTTGGCGTTTATTTGGTAAGCGATGGAAGCGACAAGGCCTATCGATTAAAGTTCCGAACCGGTTCATTTACGGCGATGGCCATTATCGAAAAAATTAGCCGAGGCATGATGCTCGCCGACCTGATTGCCTTTATTGCCAGTCTGGATATTGTTGCACCAGAAATAGATAGATAAAAGAGCCCCCATGCAAAAATTAGCAGATCTTTTAATTCAAAAAAATGCCTTTCTCCAATCAATCCCGACTGATTTTGTCTATTTGGGCATCCAGGTGGGCTTTGGACTCCTCATGCTCATGCTCTTTGTCGCCCCGTTTGCCGGCATCATCTCGTGGGTGGAACGAAGAATCGCCGCCCGTATGATGGATCGTGTCGGTCCTAACCGCGTAGGGCCTCAGGGTTTTCTTCAATGGTTGGCCGATGGGATCAAATCCCTTTTGAAGGAAGACATTATTCCCACCGCGGCCGATTCGGTCTTGTTTCGCCTGGCACCTTATATCGTCTTTGCGGGCATGTTTGCCGCCTTTGTCGTGATTCCCTTCTCGAGTAGTCTTGTGATTGCGGATTTAAATGTGGGTGTCTTCTATCTCCTGGCCATTACCTCGATTGTCGTTGTGGGCATCCTCATGAGCGGCTGGGCCTCCAACAATAAATTCTCTCTCTTGGGGGGTATGCGATCGGCCGCTCAAATCGTCTCTTATGAAATTCCCGCGGGGCTCGCTATCTTGCTCGTCGTCATGCTCTCGGGGTCTCTTTCGTTTCAGGATATTATCAAGGCCCAAGGGGCCTATCCCTGGCAATGGTTTCTCTTCGACAATCCTTTTATGCCCATCGCCTTTATCTCCCTCTTCATTTCCTCGCTGGCTGAAGGGAACAGAACGCCTTTTGATATCCCGGAGGCCGAGAGCGAACTCGTTTCAGGTTATTCCACGGAATACAGCGGTATGAGGTTTGTCTTTTTTTACTTTGAAGAATGGGCCAATATTTATTTGATTGGTGCCGTCGGCACAACGCTCTTTTTGGGAGGATGGCAAATCCCCCCCGCCGTTCATGCCTGGGCCGATAGCGTTCATTTTGCCTTGTCGCATATTCTCGAATTTTCAACTTTCTTTTTGAAGGCCTCGGTGATTGTTTTTATTGTGATCTGGATCCGATGGACATTGCCACGCATTCGCGTCGATCAACTGATGGCAGTCAGCTGGAAATATTTAACACCGATCGGATTTGTCTCCACACTGGGGGTTGCGGTGTGGATGGTTGTCTTTCCGCAGGGCGTCCCGATGGTCAAATATCTTTTGTTTGCAGGGGCGATGGCCACGATCCTGTATTTTTTCTATCGCGTGGGGTATCAGGTTTGGTATACGAAGCAACCGATCCATTTGAATCCGTTTGTATAATTTAGATTATGACCCATTATTTTAAAAATATTTATCAAACAGCCACCTCAGTTTTTGAAGGGATGTCGATCACTTTTTCCCATCTCCTTCGAAAACCGGTAACGATTCAGTATCCTGACAAGATTGAGCGCCCACTGGCCGAAATGCTTCCCGAGCGTTTTCGCGGTTTTCTTAAAGTGGATATGGAGATCTGTACGGCCTGTCTCGCCTGCATGAATGATTGCCCCATTGATTGTATCAAGATCGTCACCAAAAAAGACGAGGCCAGCAAAGAACGTTTGTTAACACAGTTTGATATCGACGAGGCCAAGTGCATGTATTGCGGTCTCTGCACAGAGCCGTGCCCCACAGGAGCCATCCATTTTACGAGGGAGTTTGAGAAGGCAACCGATTGCCTCGATGACTTGGTCTTCCGGTTTGTCCCCGAAGGTCAGATGATTGTTCCCTATAAAGCCCCTAAAAAAGAAGGCGGGGAGGAAACCCCAGAGAGTGAAGAATAAAGCGCCATGCCCAGTTTAAAAGATATCGTATTTTTGATCCTGTCACTCTTTACCCTGGTCTCCGCGGCAGGGGTGACTTTTTCACGTCGTATTGTTTATTCCGGGTTTTCTCTCTTAGGCACCTTTGCCGGGATTGCGGGCCTCTTCGTCCTCCTCTCCAGTGATTTTGTTGCTGTCACCCAAGTGATGATTTATGTGGGCGGTATCCTCATCTTGGTTCTTTTTGCCATCATGTTGACCAATCGTGTAGGCGATCTGAATCTCGTCAATCAATCGATCAACTATAAGGTGGCCGTCCCCATTGTGGGCGGTTTGGCTTTTTTTCTGATCTCAGTCCTCTCCGAAGGAGTTTGGAAGGTCCAGGATAATGAAGTGTACCAATCCATGGTCAAGCCCATCGGAGATGCCTTACTCAAGGACTATCTCCTCCCCTTTGAAGTGATTTCTTTTGTCCTTCTGGGGGCGATGGTCGGTGCTTTGGTGATTATTAGACGTGAGGTAAAATAAATGGCCACGCTAAATGCCTATTTGGTCGTCACTTCTCTGCTTTTTTGCCTGGGTCTCTACAATGTGATCTCGCGCAAAAATGCGGTGGGCATCCTCATGGGTGTTGAATTAATATTAAATGCCGCTTCGCTCAATTTTGTTGTCTTTTCGCATTTTAATGGAAATAACGTCGCCGGAAATATTTTTTCAATTTTTCTTATCGTATTGGCTGCCGCTGAGGCCGCTGTCGCCTTGGCCATCGTCGTTTCCATCTACAAACAATTTGGAACAATTGATGTCGATGAAGCAACGACGTTAAAAGGATAATTTACTATGTTGTCTCTTGTCTTTTTGGTTCCTCTTCTACCCCTCTTGGGGGCCCTTGTGAATGGTTTATACACCTTCAGTGGAGCCCATCAGGTCAAGACCTTCATCCATAACGTGGCCTGCGGGACGGTATTGCTGTCGTTCCTGATTACCTTGGGAACTCTTATTCATGTGGCCCGTTTGCCTGAAGAGGCCCGTCAGATCACCGTGACACTCTTCCCATGGATCCACATGGGAAACCTTCATGCCGACGTCGCCTTCCTCATCGATCCCCTCTCACTGATGATGATGATGGTGATTACCGGTGTGGGATTTCTGATCCATCTTTACTCGGTAGGTTATATGTCCCACGATCCGAGTTACTCTCGCTATTTTACTTATCTCAATCTTTTTTGCTTTGCGATGCTCATCCTTGTCATGGGGGCCAATTTCTTCATGATGTTCATTGGCTGGGAGGGTGTTGGGCTCTGTTCCTACCTTCTGATTGGTTTTTGGTTTACCGATAAAGCCAAGGCCAGCGCCGGCATGAAGGCCTTCATTGTGAATCGCATTGGTGACTTTGGGTTTTTGACAGGAGTTCTTCTTCTGTTCTGGACCTTAAATTCCCTGGGCAAGGCCTCCATCACTTTTACTGAGTTACGCGGGGTCGCCCCACTGCTCATCGGTCAGAACTGGATGGGCGTTTCGGTAATTACCCTCGTTTGCCTCTTTCTTTTTGTCGGAGCCACGGGAAAATCAGCCCAGATTCCCCTCTATGTCTGGCTTCCCGATGCGATGGCCGGTCCCACCCCGGTCTCGGCCCTGATCCATGCGGCGACGATGGTAACGGCAGGCGTCTACATGATTGGCCGCATGAGCTTCCTCTTCTCGCTTTCAGAAACGGCACTCGGTGTCATCGCCGTTGTCGGTTTTTCCACGGCCCTCTTCGCCGCCATCATTGGATTTGCACAAAATGACATCAAGAAGGTATTGGCCTACTCGACCGTATCTCAATTAGGATTTATGTTTGGAGCTATGGGAGTCGCCGCTTATACGGCAGGCCTTTTTCATCTCCTCACCCATGCATTCTTCAAGGCCTGTCTCTTCTTGGGATCGGGCTCCGTCATCCATGCCATGAGCGGGGAACAAGACATGCGCAAGATGGGGGGATTAAAAGATCACCTTCCCATCACCTATAAAACTTTTTTCCTCGCAACACTGGCGATTGCCGGTATTTTTCCTTTTGCCGGATTTTTCTCGAAGGATGAAATCCTCTGGCACGCCTACAACCACTGTGTGGTGCTTTGGGGTATCGGTGTCGTTGCTGCCGTGGGAACAGCTATCTACATGTTCCGCCTGGTCACCCTGACCTTCTTTGGTGAAAACCGCGCTGATGAAGAAACAAAACATCATATTCATGAATCGCCTTTGACGATGACGATCCCACTGATGGTCCTGGCTTTTTTGTCGGTCGTTGGTGGCTTTTTAGGAATACCGGAGTCCCTCGGTCATCTGGTCGGCCTCGAGCACAGCCATCTCCTGGAACACTGGCTTGCCCCTTCTCTAGTTTTTCCACAAGGAGACCATGCGGAGGCCCCCTTGGAGGTTGAATATTCTCTCATGATCTTCTCCGTTGCCATTGCCACAGCGGGATGTTTTGCCGGCTATTATCTCTATACCAAGAGACAGGATATCCCGGAAACTATTGTTAAGAAACTTCCATGGCTCCATCGTGTTGTCGAAAACAAATTTTATGTCGATGAAATCTACGAGATCCTCTTTGTCAGGAATCTTTTAAGACTCAATGATTTTCTGGCTCAATTTGATGCAAAGGTAATCGATGGTCTGGTTAATTTTACGGCCCTCTTCACCAAGATTACCTCTTTTATTTCCGGCTGGTTTGACCAAACTTTCGTCGATGGGGCTGTTAATCTTGTTGCTGATACCACTTCGTGGGGAGGAGCTGTTTTAAGAAAAGTACAATCCGGAAGGATTCAGACATATTTGTATCTGGCTTTAGGTGCTGTTTTAGCCGTCATGGTTTATCGATTTATGTAATAAGGAGAAATTTATGTTTCCGTATCTCTCATTCATGACCTTTTTCCCGCTGGTGGGTGCAACCGTAATTACTTTCCTTCCTAAGGGGAAAGAAACGTGGCCCAAGTGGGTGGCTCTGATCACAACGCTCCCTCCCCTTATCGCCGCTATTGCGCTTTTCTTTCTCTTTGATCGTACCAAGGCCGGACTTCAATTTATGGAAGGCCCTTATGGATGGATCAACTCCTTTCACATTCAGTATTTTATGGGAATCGACGGCATTTCTGTCTCTCTGGTGCTCTTGACCTGTATTATCTCAACCATTGGTATTATTGCCTCCTGGAATATCGAAAAATCAGTCCGCGCCTATTTTGCCCTCTTTCTTCTTCTGGTCACTGGTATGATGGGAGTTTTTTGTGCCCTGGATTTTTTCCTCTTCTACGTCTTCTGGGAAGTCATGTTGTTACCGATGTACTTCTTGATTGGTATCTGGGGAGGTCCTCGTCGCGAGTATGCCTCGATCAAGTTCTTTCTTTATACACTGGCTGGTTCCGTCTTGATGCTCTTGGTGATGCTGGCCTTCTACTTCTATAGTGACGGACACAGCTTCAATTTAGTCAACCTGGCCAACCAGTCTACTCACATCGGACCCCTGATGTCACCGGCCTTCCGCAAAATTTGCTGGTTGGCACTTTTCATCGGCTTCGCCATCAAGGTCCCTGTGGTCCCATTCCACACGTGGTTGCCAGATGCCCACGTGGAAGCGCCAACAGCCATCTCCGTCATTCTGGCCGCTGTGCTACTCAAAATGGGAATTTATGGTCTCTTGAGGATCAACTATCCCCTCCTTCCCGACGCCTCGATCTACTTTTCGGGAATGATGGCAGTAATGGGGACAATCAATATTGTTTATGGGGCCCTTTGTGCCATGGCCCAAAAGGATCTCAAAAAACTCATCGCGTATTCTTCTGTAAGCCATATGGGATTTTGTCTCCTCGGTATGTCTTCTTTTTCGGTCGAAGGAATCAATGGAGCCGTCGTACAGATGTTCACTCACGGAATCATCACGGCTCAACTCTTCTTGCTCGTGGGCGTTATCTATGATCGCGCCCACCACCGTGAGATTAGCGGCTTTGGAGGTCTGGCTCAATCCATGCCACGCTACTCCGCCATGACAGCGATCGCCTTTTTTGCAGCCCTGGGACTTCCAGGACTCGCAGGCTTTATTGGTGAAATTCTCTGCTTCATGGGAGGTTTTAAGACATTCCGGTTATATACTATCATATCCGCCACAGGAGTTGTATTGACGGCCGCTTATATGTTGTGGGCCTTTCAACGAGTTTTTCTGGGTACTCTGAATGAAAAATATAAAACGATCGCCGAAATTAGTGCGAGAGAGATGCTCACCCTGGTACCTTTAGTAATCTTGGTGATCGCCGTGGGTGTTTATCCCAAACTCGTGCTCGACTTGATTAACCCCTCGGTCTCGGCACTGAGTGAGGCCTTTAGTACGTTACGTCTGGCTGTATTAAACTAGGACAAGTAGGACTATAAGAATGAAACAAAACCTTATCTATTTTTTACCGGAACTCATGTTGATCGGGACTATCATTGCCCTCTTCTTCACGGACTTCTTTGTGGGTGTAAAAAATCGAAGGCTCTACCCGATCATTGCCTTCTCGGGCATGGTTTTGATGATGATTTTGAATGCCAAGATCAGTTCACAGACGGCGGCCTCTTACTTCTCCGGCATGGTGACCTTTGATCAGATGGGTCATTTTTTCAAATACATCTTTGGTATCGCCGGATGCCTGGGAATCGTCCTCTCGTGGAAGTCCCCCGATCTCGAAAAAACAGATCAGACGAGTTATTACACCCTCTTGACCGCCCTGGTCCTGGGGATGATGCTCCTGGCCGTCTCGAACCATCTCCTCATGATCTACATGTCACTCGAGATGGTCAGTGTCCTCTCCTATATTTTAACCGGCTCTCTCCGGGGCGTGAGGCGCTCGTCGGAGGCTTCTCTGAAATATGTCATCTATGGCGGTGTGGCCTCCGGTATCATGGCCTATGGTCTCTCTCTCCTCTATGGCACCACCGGCACCATGAATCTCGCCGAGATCGCCGTTTTTCTAAAAACACATGCCGTTTCACGATCTGTTCTCTTTACTTCAGTTCTTATGATCATGGCAGGATTTGGCTATAAGATCGCCTCGTTTCCCTTTCACATGTGGTGTCCTGATGTTTATGAGGGAGCCCCCACACCTTTTACGGCCTTTCTCTCGGTAGGCCCCAAAGCTGCCGGATTTGCCGTCTTGATGCGTTTCTTTATCACGGCGTTGACCCAACAAGGTGATGGGAGTTTTGTGGCCTTAAAGACAGCGGGATGGCCTCAACTGATTGCCTTTTTCTCCATCGCAACAATGACGATCGGCAACCTCTCGGCACTCGCCCAGAAGAATATGAAGCGCCTCTTTGCATACTCTTCCATTGCCCACGCGGGTTATATGTTGATGGGTTTTGCGGCCTTAAACGGAGAAGCCCTTGTAGCGGTTGTCTTCTATCTCGTGGTTTATCTCATTATGAATTTAGGGGCCTTCCTGGTGGTCATCATGGTTTCCAGCCAGATGGGCGTTGAAGATATCGAGGGATACAAGGGTCTCGGCCGTCGTGGCGGGAAGGGAACCTATCTCGCCCTCATCATGACTGTCTTCCTCTTCTCGTTAACAGGCATCCCTCCGATGGCCGGGTTTATCGGGAAATTTTATCTCTTCGGCGCGGTCATCAAATCCGGACTCTATGGTCTGGCAACAATTGGTGTCTTGAACAGCGTTGTCTCTCTTTATTATTATGTCCGTGTCATCAAGATCATGTTCTTTGATGAACCTGTCGATACAAAGGCCTTTACAATGCCTGTTTTCAGCCACTCCTTCGTCGCGACGAGTCTTGCTGTCTTGACGCTTTATTTTGGTCTTTTCTGGAATGGTCTGGCCATGATCGCAACTCGGTCCAGCGGGCTGTTATTTTAGGGCTTGATGAATCCTTATATTCCACTTCTGATGCTTTTTGTCTTTGCCGCCCTCCTGGCCGGGGGATTCCTGGGGCTTTCCCATCTCCTGGGTCCGCGAAAACATTCGCCCGCCAAGGATCAGCCGTATGAATGCGGACTGGACTCGACAGGATCCACACGGGATCGCTTTTCTGTCAAATTTTACCTGGTTGCGATGCTTTTTATCCTCTTCGACGTCGAAGTCGTCTTCATCTATCCCTGGGCGGTCAACTTTCGTGAGTTCGTCAAGGCCGGTGCGGGTATCTTCGTCTTTGTTGAAATGCTTCTCTTCCTGGGAATCCTCCTGGTGGGGCTCCTGTATGTTTACGGCCGCAAGGCGATTGATTGGGAGTCCTAAAACTTTTTCAAAAAATCCTGGATTTTTGAGGGCACTTCTTCCGGCTTCTGAAGAATTTGTCCCGCTTTTTGTTGCGCTTGTGATTGGAGATAAGACTGAATCCTCTCTCGAATCACCTCATGACTCAGCGTCACGACGGGATTGCTCACAGTTCCTAAAACCTGGATTGGAAGGGCAAGACTTTCATGGTCTTGAACCAAAGCCCCTGAAAGTTGCGGGTTTCGAATAAAACTTTCCACAAGCGGTTTGTCCAGATTGAGTGTTCCGTTAAAATCAAGTCTCTTGTCCAGACCGATCCCTCCCGAAAGATTGGCCAAGGCCTGTGGAAATTTAAAGGACACCTTGGGGACCTGGATCAAACCATTCACAATACGAAAGGCACTCGTCAAATCACTCACTTTGGAATCCAGCTTGTTCAAGGCATGCAGCCCATCAGACGAGACGACGCCGGGGATTTTTTCTGCCACACTCCATGCGGGTGAGGATTCAACCTGCTCGAAGACATTGAGACTGGGGATCTCAATGTTGCGCACAGACAGAGAACCGCTCCCATCCAGGTTTTTTGTCCATTCCTCTGTTTTAAATCCCTCTCCTCTTCCCTGCACCACAAGATCGCCTTTGCCTTTGACTAAATTTTTGACCGAAGGAATTTTTTCGACCGAGATATTTTTAAGGGCCACATCAAATGTATATTTTGGAATTGGCGTCTCCAGATGGAGATCGGCATTGCCTGCTATCGACCCATCCATCGTCTCTGCCGCAAGATCGATGATTTTCAAATGAGAATCCTGATAGACAAAGCGGCCTGAAAATTTTGACAAGATAACGTCGGCTGTTTCTATTTTTTGGGCTGAGATCTCTCCGGTCACGGGAGGGGCGGATTCGCCCGGATGCACCGTTGTGCGGGCTGTGAGATTCAACTTCTCAATGACAGGCAGTTTTTCCTGGCTCAACAACAGTTTGGGAGAATCGGCCTTGAGAGTTACCTCCGCCTGTTTTGAGGTCCCGGTGACAATCACCAGGGCCGCAAGATCCCCGTGCAAATCACGAAGAGAGTTGTCGCGCGTCGGCATAAGAGCAGCGAATGCCGAGAGAGGTGTCGGAGGTAATGTCAGCTTAAGATCAAGGGCCAAAGGATCCTGCGTGATAATCTTTCCCGATAAGAGCGCCTTGACGCCATCGATTTTAAAGCTCGTCTTTTCTGTAGAAATTTCGTTTTTTTGAAGATGACAGTTGCCCCTCATTTCCAGTTCACGACCCTGAATTTGAGGAAGTTTACCCTTAAAAAAGACATCAAAATGAGAGGCCTCAGGATCTTGTTTGATAAGATACACAAGTAAGCTAAGAGATGAATAATTCTGTGCCGCTTCCCTAAAGGGTTTGTACACAACGTTAAGATTCTGAAGCTCAATCTTTCTAACACGGACTGGTAATTCTTGAGAAGGCTCTTGGGGGGGCGATTGAAAAGCCGCAATAAGAGGAGCTATCGAGAACTTGCCCTTTTCGACCTCGATCAACTGGACATTGGTATCTTTCATAAAGAGGCTCAAAGAAGGCTTCCTCACGAGGAGAGATCTCCAAGTGGAAGTCACCTTCATCTTTTGGGCCTGAAAAGGTGGCGGCAACCCGGCCTCGGCCCCCTCCATCTGGATCGCGGCCCCCTCAAGGGTCAGACCCGGCTCAGGTAAGAGTGTGAGGGATACATCCTCGAGTGTCAGCCGGACAGGATAACGGCTCTCAATAAAATGGATCGCCCTGTCTCTGTAGATCCTCTTGGGAATCAGAAACGGCACAACCAAAAGAAAGACGACCAGAACAACAAAACCCATGAGGACGGCGGGAAGCGATTTCATGCCACAAAGAGTGGCACAAGTTTTGAAAATTGGCAATGTTGTCCCTCCCCTTAATTTAAGGGGAGGTTAGGAGGGATATTGCCTGATTTCTGAGATGTATGGGGAAGGATGGATCAAAAGATAATCTCCAGGGCACTCCGATCTCCGGATTGAACCGCCTTAGCCGAAGCGCGGATTGTGGGGAGGATCTGGTGGACGAAGAAGCGGGCTGTTTTGATTTTGCCGTCGAGGTACTGGGCCTCTTCGTTGCCTTTGATAAAGGTTTTTTGATGGGAAGGATCTTCGACTTTTTCTGCAAGAAGCTTGTTAAGCTTTTCGTGAGCCATGACGGCTTGATCGAGGAGATAATAACCAATCACGACAGACGAGAACATATTCAAGAATGTTGTGGCACAAAGCATCGGATAATTAAAATCCCCCTTGCCTGTCATCTCCATAAAACTCATCGCCGTCTGAGCAATGGTGTCGAGGGCTTTTTTGAATTCCGAAAGTTCTTCCTTGAGTGCCGGCTCGCCCTGATTCTTTGTGACGAAATCGTCCACCAAGCCATAAAATTGTTGGACGACCTGACCACCTTTCATGGCGAGTTTGCGGCCGAGGAGGTCGAGGGCCTGAATCCCGTTGGTCCCTTCATAGATCGAAGAAATCTTGACATCTCTCATGTACTGTTCGATCGGATATTCGGAAATATAACCATAGCCGCCAAAGGTCTGCATCGCAAGCTCGGTGACTTTAAATCCCATGTCCGAACCATAGGCCTTGCACATCGGTGTTAGAAGATCCGCAAAACCTTGATAGCGTTCCCGTATCTCGGTGTCCGGATGATGTTTCCCCATGTCGATATAAAAACCGGTGTGATAGAGAAGGGCGCGAATCCCTTCGACATAACATTTTTGGGTCATCAGCATTCGCCGAATATCGGGATATTCAACAAGAGTCTTGCCCTGCCCCTGGACACGTTCACGGGCATATTTCAGGGCATGTTCGTAGGCCGTGCCGGCGATCGACAAACCCTGCATGCCACAGAGAAGACGAGCTTCATTCATCATCTGAAACATCTGCTTCATGCCCGAACGAGGCTCTCCAACGAGATAACCTGTACAACCATCGTTATCACCAAAGGCCAGTGTGCAGGTTGCCTGCGCCTTGATGCCCATCTTGTGCTCGATATTGACCGTCTTGACGTCATTGGGTTTTCCGAGAGACCCGTCGGGATTTACCCGAATCTTGGGGACAACAAAAAGAGAAATCCCCTTGGTGGAATTTTCCGGATCGCCCTGGATACGGGCCAGGACGAGATGGATATTATTCTCCGTCAGATCATGATCACCGGACGAGATAAACATCTTCCCGCCCTTGATCTTGTAAGTCCCGTCGGATTGAGGAATCGCCATCGTCTTGAGATCCCCCACCGCACTACCCGCCTGAGGCTCGGTGAGACACATCGTGCCGCCCCACTGTCCGCCATACATTTTGGCACAGTAGGTATTTTTCAACTCTTCGGATCCAAAGGTTTCAATCAGATGGGCCGCACCACGCGTCAGGCCCGGATACATCATAAAGGCCACCGAAGCGCCGGTGCAAAATTCAGAAACCGGCATGAAAACAGTCATCGGGAGATTTTGTCCGCCATAAGTGGTCGGCACATCCATCCCTATAAAACCGTTTTCGGCAAATTTTTGATAAAGTTCTTTGTACCCCTTGGGCGCGGAGACTGTCTTGCCATCAAAATGACACCCCTCTTTATCCCCGGAGGCGTTCAGCGGAGCAACCTCCTGTTGGGCAAACTTCAGCACCTGATCCAGGATCATATCAAACATCTCAAGACTGTAGTCCTTAAAGGCGGATAACTCGAGGAGCCTCTCGTAATGAATCTGCTCTTTGAGGATAAAATCGACGTCCCTGCGATTGACTAAATAATCCATGAAATCTCCCCTTATAATAAAAATGAATGGCGGCTCATTTTTATTCTCTTTTTGCCGAGTTGGAGGGAAGAAATCAAGGTAAAAGGTTGCTGCTATTTTGCATTGATTGGTTCTCGACACCCGACTATAGAGTACATTGACTATGAAAATCCTCCTTGCCGAAGATCAACCCAAGGTCCAAAGCTTTATCCAGAAAGCCCTAGAGGAAGCGGGCATGGTCGTCGATGCCGTGGCGACGGTGACTGACCTCCTGACTTCTCTTAAAACTTCTTCCTATGAGGCCATTGTCCTGGATCGTATGCTCCGTGGGAGTGATTCACTGGATTCGATCGCCGAGATCAAGCGCTCCCATCCGCAATCAAAGATTCTCGTCTTGAGCGCCATCTCTGAAGTTGAAGAAAAGGTCCGCGGTCTTACCGAAGGTGCGGATGATTATTTGGGTAAACCCTTCCATGTCTCCGAATTAGTCGCGCGTCTTCGCTCACTCACGCGTCGCGGTGAATCCCAAAATAATGTAAAAGGAACCCATCTGACTTATGAAGATCTTCACATCAATCTCGAATCCCAACGTGTGACACGGGCTGGAAAACGCATCGACCTCACGGGCAAAGAGTTTCGGATGCTGTGTCTTTTTACAAAATATCCGGGCAAAATTTTTTCCCGAATGGATCTCCTGGATCAAGTTTGGGACATGAATCATTTTCCGGAGAGCAATGTGGTTGAGGTAACCATCGCCACCTTACGATCAAAGATCGACAAAGAATTCAAACCCCTTATCCACAGCCGGCGAGGCGTTGGCTACTGGTTGGGCGAAGAATAAGACTGTACCAGTGAAAAAATCACTTCAAAGCAGAATTGTCATGGCCATGTGGACCATGACGGCGTTGAGTATGCTGGCAGCTAGTTTTTTTACGGCAAGCCTTTTGATCCGAAGTCACCACGAAGCGATTAAACGACAACTAGAGGCCTCGGCTACCAGTCTTATCTCCTTGGGCATCTCCGATTTTTCAGAACTGGCGGATTTTGAAGAAATGAATACCTTCATTGAGGATACTTTACAAATGGAGAAGGTAGAGACGATCGTTCGTGTCTATGATAACTCAAAGAACCTTGTCTTTACGACATTCAATGCTCAAGATAACGATTTTCCAAAAAAGCTTGAGATCACAAGCAAAAAACCTACGTTTCTCACCATCAATCTCAAACAAAGACAGTACGAAAGTCTGATACTTCCTTACCTGGGTGGAAAGAAAAAACATCCTTTTTATCTGCAAGTTATTATTCCCTTACCGAAGTATTCACAAATTTTTAGAACATTATGGTGGCAGGCCTTGGGGATATTCCTATTTCTGATTGGCATTGCCCTTTTCATTTCAAGACAACTCGCCAAAAAACTCATCAAACCTGTGAGCTCAATTGCCAATCATCTTAAGCAGATGGATCCTTCAAAAATAGAAGACTGGCATCCTCTGAGTCTTGATGAAAAAGGTCTCTATTTAGGCTCTATTATTCACGGGATCAATTCACTCGCCGAAAGAACACGAACAGCTGTTTTTCAAATCAGGAAAATGGGACGCTATGTCGCTCACGAACTGAGGACGCCTCTCACAATACTTCAAGGTGAAGCCGAAACTATTTTGTCCAGAAGCGAGGCCTCCAAAGAAGATTATGCCAAGGTACTTAAAAGCTCGCTCGAAGAAATCGATCACATGTCCGAAACGATCACAACGATCCTGCAAGTCGGTGAATCCGAACGGCGATCTTTTCTCTTTCGCCCTGTTTCTTTTGATCCTGCGGGATGGATCAAAGAAAATAAACATCGTTGGGAAAAAACCCTGGGTAGACCTATCCGTTTTGAAAATTCCCATAAAGAAAGCGATCGTATTCGTGTGGATCCAAAACTTCTCCATCATCTTCTGGATAATCTCATCCGCAATATCCGCAAACACACACCCCCTGCGACGACATGCACTCTCTCTCTTTTTGCTACACCCACAGGTGTTCGTATTCATTTGGAGGATAACGGCCCCGGAATGCCGGCTTCCTTGATCGAATCCTTGAATAAAAAATTATCTTCTCTTGAGGACGTGGGCGTTGGCTTGAATCTCTGCCAAAAAATCGCTGATATCTGCCACATTGAGTTATCTTTTTTGAATAAACCAGAAGGTGGACTGCGTATCGAGCTTGCCTTTCATTAATCTTTCTTTTGAATCAGGCTCAACAACTCATCACCAAAGGAGGCGCATTTTCGGTCTCCCATCCCGAAGACCTGAGACAATTCTTCTAATGTCGCCGGCTTGCGCAAACAGAGATCGTCGATCGTACGATCCCAAAAAAGGGTATAGGGCGGGACCTTTTTGCGATGAGCCATGGTGGCACGCCATTGACGGATGGATTCCCAGAGTTCTGGCTCCAGGCGCTCTTTCGCCGCTAGTTTCTGGCTTCTCCCGCGTTGTTTTTCCTCTGCTGTGAGCGCCTTGTTTTTATTGCGATTCATAGAATCAAGATAGAGTTGTTTGGGTAGTTGTGCTTCTTTTTTTGCCTTCATCACTTCGATCCCCTCGGGACTCAGGGACAAAGTGGGATATTTAAAACCATTTTGCTGAATGTAACCTTGACGAATCAAAAGATCGATAAGCGTCATGAGTTCAACACGACTTTTATGTTTGAGGAGACCATAGGTCGAGAGGTGTTCATGACCGTAGAGACAGCCCTTTTCTGTTTCTTTTCCCTGGAGGCAATCCACCAAAACACCTTTGCCAAAGGAAGTCTTAAAACGGGCCACCGCGGAGAGGACCATCAAAATATCCTGCCTTAACTCCGTGGTAAGCGGCATCGTTTCCGAGCTTTGACAATTATCACATACCTGACACCCGGTGGTGAGCTGTTCCCGATCTCCAAAATAATCCATCAAGGCCGTTTGCCGGCAGGTGGGGCCATAGGCATAGCGCTGCATCAGTTGCAGTTTTTTTTCACGATGACGAAGCCAGACCTGTTGTTTATCACCCGGAATCGATCGCATCGATTCCCGAATAAAAAATTCCTGGATCGCTGCATCGTCGGCGCCAAAAAAGAGAAAACACAGGGCCTCTTGCCCATCACGCCCGGCACGACCCGCCTCCTGATAATAAGATTCAACACTCCCGGTCATCTGCGCATGAATCACCATCCGCACATCGGGACGATCGACACCCATGCCAAAGGCGTTTGTGGCGACAAGAATCACCCTCGCATCCTCGCTAAAATGCCGATGACTCTCCTCTCTCTCCTCCGAGGAAAGACCTGCATGATAAGGATAAGCGGGAAAGCCACACTCTTTAAGAACACGGTGCAGCTCGTCCACATATTTACGGGTCCCACAATAGACAATCGTGGCACCCTGATCCACTTCGAGCATTTTGACAATTTCCTGAAAACGTTTTTTCTTGCTGGATTCCTGGCGCGCCTGAAACTTGAGATTGGGACGATAAAATCCATGCACGCGGATCAAGGGTGATTGGAGTTGAAGAGAGGTCACGATTTCTTGTTGCGCCTCCGGAGTCGCCGTCGCCGTCAAGGCAATCACGGGACATCCCAATTCCTTCTTTAATCTTCCCAATCCCCGATACTCTTCACGAAAATCATGGCCCCACTGGGCAATACAGTGCGCTTCATCAATCGCCACATAATCCGGGGGATTCTTTTTTAAGAAATTAAAAAATTCGGGCATCGCCATGCGCTCCGGAGAAATGTAAAAAAGATTCAGCCGTTTCTCGGCCCAATCCTGGAGAATCCTTCCGCGTTCATCCGTTTCCCAATCTCCACTACCCTCGATGCCCGAATGCATGGCTGCGGCGGGAATTTTTAAGAGATTGAGTTTTGCCACCTGGTCATTCATGAGGCTGATCAAGGGAGAAATCACCAAACACCGTTTCCCCGTTGCCACCGCGGGCAACTGATAACAGAGGGATTTCCCCGACCCTGTCGCCATGACAGCCAGCACATCCCGGCCTTCCAAAATGGCCTGGATAATCTCCTCCTGCCCCTGGCGGAACTCCTGGAGACCGAAGATAGAATGAAGGGTTTGATTCATGGACACTTTTTATTTTTCCCCCTATTACAATCCTTGTGATGACTCAAAAATGCAACTACAATGCCATGATGCCTCCTGAAGAACTCCAAAAATTAGCCCAATCCCTGGGTATCCCCCAGATCCGCCGCCACATCTTCCTGTGCTGCGATCAAACCAAACCCAAGTGCTGCGAAAAAGAAAAAAGTCTCGAATCGTGGAATTATCTCAAAGAGCGTCTGAAGGAACTCAATTTAACAGGCCCTGGCGGCATTTATCGCACAAAGGCGAACTGTCTCCAAATTTGCATGAAGGGCCCCATCGCCGTCGTCTATCCCGAAGGAACCTGGTACCACTCGTGCGCACCGGAGGTATTGGAAAGAATTATTCAGGAGCATCTTATCGGGGGAAAACCAGTCACCGAATATCTGATCTTGAAACAACCCCAGTCAGCATAAGGTCTTGTTGAGGTAAAAAATGGAAACTCGTTACTACAAAATTAAAATCACCGCCGCCAACGGTCAAACCTGTTTCTGGCACAAAGGTGGCAAGGTTCATCTCCTGCCTGAAGAACTGGTCGAAACCTGGGTCACCAAGTTCAAACCGGATCTCTTTGAAATCACCCCTTCCGGAGAAATGGTGGGGGCCGGGCGCGGAACAGGAGCTTCGTTTAAGATTGTAAAGGTAGAAAAGATCTTGGCGTAGGGGTCCTTCTGGGTTAAGACGGGCCCATGGAAACGATTTGTATTTACCATGCTGATTGTATGGATGGAGCTGCAGCCGCGGCTGCGGTAAAACACAAATATCCCGAGGCCCGTCTCTATCCTGCCAATCACGGGGAAGCACCGCCGCCCCAGGTAAAAGATAAACGAGTTTTTATCGTTGATTTTAGTTACTCAGCTCCCCTTCTCGAAGAAATCAAAAAGCAAGCGGCCGAAGTGAATTGGTACGACCATCATAAAACGGCCATCCCCACAAAAGACAAACTGGGTTTTGGAATTATCGATCTTGAGGAAAGCGGGGCCACACTCACCTGGAAGCAGCTCTTTCCGGGCACCGAGGTGCCCAAGATTCTCCAATACGTCAGAGACAAGGATATTTGGCGTTGGGAGCTTCCGAATAGCCGGGAAATCAGTGCCGCCATTCGCGAAATAAAAGACATTTTAAATCCCAACAACGCCGTCTGGGGAACTCTTCTCAAAGGTCCGCCCGAATCAGAGTGGCAGATGATGATCGAGCGCGGGAAAAATAGTCGCAAACTTCTCTCCGAACGCCTTGGGAAGACCGCATCGCGAGGATTCGCCGTGGAACTGGATGGGGTCAAAGGTTTTGCCGTTAACTGGAGCGGGGATTCAAGCGAGCTTGGAGAATATATTTATCAGGAATTGGGATATCCTTTTGCCCTCGTTTTTTCTTACACGGGCAAAGAATGGTCTTTTAGCCTTCGCTCTAAAACGATCGACGTCTCCGAGATTGCCCTACGCCGTGGAGGAGGTGGTCACCCTGGCGCTGCCGGTTTTCGGTCCCCCACTATTGAATGGTTAATGCCCAAAAAGTAGGGGCGCTGCTTGCCGCGCCCTTATGCAGTGGGATTACCCTTTCGCGAACGAATCCACTCAATCAACGCCGGCATCATTGAAATAATAATGATGGCAAGAATCACATAATGAAAATTTCGCTTCACAATTTCTTGATTCCCAAAGATATAGCCCGCCAGGAGAAATGAAAAAATCCATGCGATTCCGCCCGTCACGTTAAAGAGCAAAAAGCGGCTGTACTTCATGCGTCCGATGCCTGCCACAAAAGGAGCGAAAGTCCGTATGATGGGCATGAAGCGGGCCATGATAATCGTTTTGCCCCCATGTTTTTCGTAAAAGAGCTCCGCCTTAAAAAGATGTTTTTTGTTGAGAAGGAATGATCGCTCACTCGAAAAAACCTTAGGACCAATACGAAATCCAATCGCGTAATTGAGTGTATCACCGGCCACCGCAGCGAGACAAAGAAGTATCGCTATTGTCCCCACATGGAGGGGAGAACCTTCCGTTGCCGCCAGGGCCCCCACAGCAAAGAGAAGAGAGTCTCCCGGCAAAAAAGGTATGATGACGAGACCCGTCTCGCAAAAAATAATCAAAAACAGCATCACGTACAACCAGGGCCCCAAGCTGCCAGCCCAGACATTTAAATATTGGTCGAGATGAAGAAAACCATTAAGAAAAATATAAATCATTTGGATGAATCTTACCTAGAGAAGTTTTTGCTAAAAATAAACTGAATACTTCAAATTTCGAAAAAACCCTCTCTTGACATCCGGAGGTCCCCCCCCTTACAAACTACCCTATATAAGGAGAAATGGGGCGTTATGGCAGACAAGGATGTCTTTGCGGGAGCCGTCATCACGACCAAACTTAAAGAAGTGGTGGCTTGGGGTCGCAAGAATTCTCTCTGGCCCATGCCCTATGCTACCGCCTGTTGTGGCATCGAATTCATGGGCGCTGTTTCTTCTTACTTTGATATTTCCCGATTTGGCGCCGAGCTGGTTCGTTTTTCTCCCCGTCAAGCAGATCTCCTGATCGTCTTAGGAACAATCAATTACAAACAAGCCCCTGTCTTAAAAAGAATCTATGAACAGATGTGCGAACCCAAATGGGTCATCTCGGCTGGAGCCTGTGCGTCTTCGGGAGGTTTTTATAATAACTACAGTGTCGTCCAGGGCATCGATGAACTCATTCCGGTAGACGTCTATGTCCCCGGCTGCCCGCCACGACCCGAGGCCATCTTGAACGGGATACTAAAAATTCAGGAAAAGATTGATAGAGAGGCCAAGGAAAAAGCAGCTTAGTAAAATACCAACATGATCCTCGAAAAAATTAAGGCAAAATTTGCATCGGAGATCCTTGATTCTCATCAAGAACGCGGTGATCTTACCGTCATCCTCCGTAAGGATCACTGTCACGAGGTGTTCAAACTTTTGAGGGAAGATCCAGAACTCAATTTTGATGGGTTGATGGACATCTGTGGTGTGGACTATCTGCCCATGGGCCTGAAACCCCGTTTTGAAGTCGTTTATCATTTGTATTCTATCGACCAAAATCATCGTCTGAGAGTCCGTGTAAAAGTTCCTGAAGAGGACATGAAGCTCCCGACAGTGACGGACCTCTGGGCCTCGGCCAACTGGCCGGAGCGAGAGACCTTTGACATGTTTGGTATTATTTTTGAGGGACATCCCCATCTGAGACGCCTCTTGATGTTTGAGGGATTTGAAGGACACCCTTTACGAAAGGATTACCCCATCGCGAAGCGACAAAAAATCCCTGTTCCGGAGGAGAGACCCTAAAATGGAAGCACAAGAAACGGTCTCCAAACCCATGTCCTTAAATATTGGGCCCGCACACCCGGCCACACACGGAGCCCTGCGCCTTGTCGTGGAACTGGATGGGGAGACGATCCAAAAGGCGATTACAGAGATCGGATATCTCCATCGTGCCTTTGAAAAACATTCGGAGGCGAGCACCTGGAGTCAGGTGATTCCTTATACGGACCGTTTAAATTATTGTTCTTCCATGATGAACAACGTCGGCTATTGCATGGCCGTCGAAAAACTTCTTGATGTCACGATTCCCGAGCGGGCCCAATATATTCGTGTCATTGTCAACGAGCTTTCGCGCATCATGGATCACCTCATTTGTATCGGAACCTCCGCCGTCGATCTCGGGGCCCTTTCTAATTTTTGGTACTTCTTTAATGTGCGTGAGCAGATTTATGACTTTACCGAAAAACTTTGCGGGGCGCGTCTCACCACCAGCTATACACGCATCGGTGGTGTCATGAGAGACCTCACTCCCGATTTTGATGCCGGTATTCGCAAGGTCTTAAAGGATCTCTACAAGGCGATTCGGGATGTCACTCATTTGTTGGAACATAATCGCATCTTCATGGATCGCACCCAGGGGATTGGAATTGTTTCTAAAGAAAAGGCAATCAACTGGGGATTTACAGGCCCCTGTTTACGCGCCTCAGGAGTTCCTTATGATATGCGAAGGGCCCAACCTTATTATCACTATGATGAATTTGATTTTGAAATCCCTGTCGGGACGGTAGGCGATACCTATGATCGCCTGATGCTTCGCGTGGAAGAGATGCGACAGAGTGCCCGGATTGTAGAGCAGGCCTTGGATAGGATTCCAACCGGTCCCGTCATCTCGAATGATCCGCGGATCGCCCTTCCCCCCAAAGAAAAAGTTTACGGCTCTATTGAGGGGCTCATGAACCATTTCATGCTCCTGACCGATGGCATCAAACCCAACATCGGAGAAATCTATTCGGCCACAGAGGCTGCCAATGGTGAGCTGGGATTTTATATTATCAGCGACGGCGGCCCCCGCCCCTATCGTATTCATTGCCGACCGCCCTGTTTTACCCTGGCAGCGGCCTATGAACATATGGTCAAAGGCGGCATGATTGCCGATGCAATTGCCATCTTGGGGAGTTTAAATATTGTTGTTGGAGAATTGGATCGATAATGGCGGTAACCTTTAGCGAACAGAATCAAAAACAGATTGAGGATATTCTCAGTCGTTATCCGACCAAGCAGGCAGCACTGCTACCCGTGTTGAATCTTGCCCAAGAGGAATTCGGCTGGATCTCTCAAGAAGTCATGCAACTCGTCGCGGCAACACTCGATCTCCCCCTCGCCCACGTCTATGGCGTTGTAACTTTTTATACGATGTATCATCAAAAACCAATCGGACGCCATTGCATCGAAGTCTGCCGGACACTCTCCTGTGCCATGATGGGCTCGGATAAAATCACCCAACATATTAAAAACCGTCTCGGGATCGAGATTGGGGAAACAACCTTGGATAATCGTTATACATTACTAGAAACCGAATGCCTGGCCTCGTGTGGAACCGCCCCGGCCGCCCGTGTTGATGGGGCGTATTATGAAAATTTGACCGTGGATCAATTGGATGGGTTGTTGGAATCATTAAAATGATGGAAAAGGTCTTAACCAAAAATTTTAGTCTTCCCAATTCTCACACAGTCGACGTGTATGAACAAACCGGTGGTTATCAGGCAATCCGGAAGACACTTACGATGGCCGCCAAAGATGTCATCGAAGAGGTCAAGGGCTCCGGCCTCCGAGGCCGTGGGGGCGCTGGATTTCCGGCGGGGATGAAATGGGGTTTTGTCCCTAACCCTACGACGATGGGCAAACCGACCTATCTTTGTGTAAACGCCGATGAAAGCGAGCCCGGCACTTTTAAAGATCGGGCCATCCTCGAAAAAGATCCTCATCGCCTGATCGAAGGCGCCATGATTGCGGCTTATGCCATCGGCTGTCATCGGGCTTACATTTATATTCGCGGAGAATTTGATCTTCCCCGCCGTCGCATCCTGGAGGCCCTTGCTGAGGCCTACGCCAAGGGATATCTGGGTCAAAAGATTTTTGGATCGGATTACGAACTCGATATGTATCTCCACGTCGGTGCCGGCGCCTATATCTGCGGTGAAGAGACGGCCCTCTTGAACTCACTCGAAGGAAATCGCGGCTATCCACGAATCAAACCGCCCTTCCCCGCCATCGAAGGACTCTTTGGATGCCCCACGGTTGTCAACAATGTCGAAACAATTGCCGCCGTTCCCTATATTATTGAAAAAGGGGCCACGGCTTACAAAAAAATGGGAACAGAGAAGAGCCCCGGGACAAAACTTTTCTCGGTCAGTGGTCCTGTCGTACGTCCGGGTATTTACGAAGTGGAGATGGGTTATCCGATGCGGAAATTTATTTATGAAGATGTCGGAGGGATGCTCCCCGGCAAGACCTTGAAGGCCGTCGTCCCTGGGGGGTCTTCGATGCCGATCCTCAATGCGCGCGAGGTCGAAGAAGTCAATCTCGATTACGAATCGATTGCCTCCAAGGGATCCCTCCTGGGTTCCGGGGGCATGATCGTCATTGATCAAGACACGTGCATCGTCTGGGCCCTCGAAAACCTTGCCCGATTTTATTCCCACGAATCCTGCGGCCAATGCTCTCCCTGCCGCGAGGGGACAGGCTGGTCTTATAAAATTCTCAAACGAATGGTTGAGGGGAAATCATCGACGGCTGATATTGATATCGTCCTCGACATTGGACAAAAAATGGCTGGTAAGACAATCTGTGTCCTGGCGGATTCTCTCTCGATGCCGATCGCAAGTTATATTGGAAAATTCCGTGATGAGTTTGAGGCCCACACCGCCGGGGCCTGCCCCCGGTGTCCGCAAAGAAAGTTTTAATTCTTGTTTCGATAGATTCCTCCAATGATAAAACTCCTCTTCGAGTCTGGGTAAATGATCAGGATGGACGGCGATGGTGGAAGCAATTAAGTTGCTTAAAATATTTATTCATTTAGTCTGATACTCATGTTTGAGCATCATTCAAAACCCATTATTTCAAAAAGCGCCTTTGTTTTCCGTTTTTTTAAACAACTCTTTCTAACACTTGTGTTGATTTTATTCTCCTTAATCCTTGGCATAACAGGCTATCACTATTTTGAAAACATGTCCTGGTTGGATGCTCTTTTGAATGCCTCTATGATACTGGGAGGCATGGGTCCGGTTTCAGCACTTGGAACTACCGGGGGCAAGTTGTTTGCCTCTTTTTATTCTCTTTATTCAGGAATTTTTCTGATTGTTTGCGGGGGACTTTTGCTCGCTCCCATTTTCCATCGCATCCTTCACCATTTTCATTCTCAAGCGGATTGATTTATACAAAATTTTTTCAAACTATTCCTTATTGACGCCACCGAAACTCCGCTGATAATGAATCGCCATGCCCAAATTAACCATCGATGGAAAAGAAGTGGAGGTCCCGGCGGGGACTAATTTGATTGAGGCGGGCAAATTAGCGGGGGCCCAGATTCCTCATTATTGTTACCACGAAAAACTCTCCATCGCCGGGAATTGCCGTATCTGCCTTGTCGACATCGAAAAACAGCCCAAATTACAGATCGCGTGCAATACGAAGGCAGCGGAAGGCATGGTTGTCCACACCAATTCTCCAAAAGTGCTGGAAGGTCGCCAATCAGTCCTGGAATTTATTTTGGTGAACCACCCCATTGATTGTCCCGTCTGCGATCAGGCCGGTGAGTGCAAGCTTCAAGAATACTACATGCAGCATGACCTCAAGGAGTCGCGCATGCACGAGGAGAAGGTCCATAAAGACAAGGCGATTCCTCTCGGGCCCCAGGTCATGCTGGATATGGAGCGATGCATTCTTTGTTCCCGTTGTATTCGTTTTTGCGATGAGATTTCCAAGACTCATGAGTTGTGTTTTGTAAATCGTGGCGATCATACAGAGCTTACCACCTATCCAGACAAAGAACTCAACAATCCCTACTCTCTCAACACTGTCGATATTTGCCCCGTCGGCGCCTTGACGAGCCGTGATTTTCGTTTCAAACAGCGTGTCTGGTTTTTAAAAGAGACGGAGTCCGTGTGTACCGGATGTGCTACGGGTTGCAATATCAAGATCAATCACAACAAGGGCGTTGTCTATCGACTTCTTCCTCGAAAAAACGAAGCCGTCAATCAGGTCTGGATGTGTGATGAAGGGCGAATGACGTATAAGTCCGTCAATCAAGAAAATCGTCTCCGTCATCCCAAGCTTAAAATAAGCGGCCAGTCCCAAGTGGTGCGTCGTGAAAGGGCCATGGCCGAACTCAAAAAATCTCTCGAAGGGATTCCAGGAAGCACCATCGTGGGTATCGGCTCCGCCCAGTTTACTAATGAAGACAACTATGCCTTCACCAAATTCTTAAAAGAAGAACTCGGTGTCACTCATTTCTTGTACCACGCCAGGGAAGTGGCCCATCCTTCTCAGGATGATTTCTTGATCAGTGCCGATAAAAATCCAAATCGTGCCGGTGTCGAGATGCTGGGGATGAAGCCATTCCATGAAGAGAGGCGTTATCAGGTCGTATTCGCATTGGGTGCAATCCCTTTGGATAAGATTGAAAAAATCACCCTGGATAAGGACCGTAAAGTTATTCTCTTTGGAACTCATGAAGAAGATATCGATGACGCTGATTTTGTTTTCCCCATTCCCACCTGGGCGGAACAAGACGGCTCGCTGACCAATCGCCAAAAAAGAGTGCAACGCATCAACGCCGCCTTCCCTCCTCCAGGAGAATCGATCCCTGTGTGGCAATGGGTTTCGGAAATCGCCGCGGCCTGGAAAAATGAAAAGCCCCGATACACGCACGTCAACCACGTGATGGCGGATTTGGCGGAAAACGTTTCGGCATTTCAGGGGATGAATTACGACAAGATAGGTAAAGAGGGTTTGCTTCTCAGATAGTCTGTAAAGAATTTTGAAAGCACTTGAAAGATCGGGTGAATTCCGGTAGCTGAGGCCCTGCCCATGGACTTAACGATTGCCCTCATCAAAGTCATCGCCGTGCCCGTCATCGTCCTGAACTTTATCCCCCTCTTGATCTGGATGGAGCGCAAGGGAGCTGCCTATTTTCAGGATCGGCGCGGGCCTAATCGTGCGAGTATCTTCGGGGTGCGTCTCGGGGGCATGATTCACAATCTGGCGGACGTCATCAAACTCCTCACCAAAGAAGAATTTTTTCCGGCCGGGGCTAACCGGTTTTATTTTGTGCTCGCTCCATTCCTCACGCTCTTCATCTATACCGTCACAACGGCTGTGATTCCCTTTGGAGATGATTTAAGGATCGGCGAAAGAATTATTTCTCTTCGTGTGGCTGATCTCAACGTTGGTGTCCTCTATATTTTTTCGATGGCCTCTCTAGCCGTCTACGGCATCATGCTGGCGGGCTGGTCTTCGGGCAATAAGTATTCCCTGCTGGGGGCCCTTCGGGCCTCCTCGCAGATGATTAGTTACGAAATTGCACTCGGGCTTTCGGTTGTCAGTCTTTTTATGCTGGCCAGCTCTGTTGATCTTAATGAAATCATTCGCAATCAATCCAACTCCGTCTTCTCCTGGAATGTCGTACGGCAGCCACTAGCCTTTCTTCTTTTTCTTATCGCGTCCTTTGCCGAGACAAACCGGACTCCCTTTGACCTTCCTGAAGGAGAATCCGAACTCGTCGCCGGTTACCATGTCGAATACTCGAGCATGAAGTTTGCCCTCTTCTTTATGGGGGAATACGCCGCCATCGTTGTCGCCTCAGCCGTGATTGTCGCCCTTTTTTTCGGAGGCTGGCAGGTTCCTTTTTTGAGCACGCACGATCTGGCCTCCAATGCTTCTATTTATTTATTTCGGCTCGGATTGGGGTTCAGTATTTTTTCCTTCTTGGCGGGACTGGCACTCATTTTTAATTTTCGCTCCGGGAAATATAAGGATGCCCGAGATTATGAGGTATTGGTTTTAGGGCTTCCAGCGATGGCCGTGGGGATCGCTTTAGGGGCCTTCTTTTTGATCAAAGGAGTGCCTCTTCTTCCCGACTGGGCCGGTTCTGTCTTTGCCTCCGCACTTGAAGCGATTGTTTTTCTCACAAAAGTTTTTTTCTTCTGCTTTTTCTTTATCTGGGTGCGATGGACACTGCCGCGTTTTCGTTACGATCAACTCATGGCCTTTGGATGGAAGGGCATGCTACCCTTGGCCCTCTTCAATATCTTGATCACAGGGATTTATTGTTTGCTTGATTTGTCCCCCCTCCCACGTTAAACCAGCGCCCAGATGGAATTGATATTTTTTTATATTTTTGCGACAATTTCTGTTGTTGCCGCCCTCTTCGTTGTCTCTTTTAGAAATACCCTTTCTTCCGCTATCTCACTCGTCGTCGCCCTCTTTGGAGTGGCCTGTCTTTTTGCCATGCTTGAGGCCCATTTCCTCGCAGCCATGCAGGTCCTTGTTTATGCCGGAGCGATCATGGTCCTCTTTATTTTTGTCATCATGCTCCTCAACCTGGGTCGTTCTGAACTCCTGAAGATAAAAATGTCTTTTGCCAGTGTATTGGGAATCCTCTGCGGGGCCTACCTGGCTGTCATGCTGGTGTTCCGCTTGGGCTATCTCTCGACGCCTTTTCGGAAGATTACCTCCGAGGATTATGGGACCGTGGCTGGGGTTGGCCGACTTCTTTTTACCGATTACTTGATACCGTTTGAATTGACATCGATTCTCTTGCTCGTAGCTATTGTAGGTGCCATCGCTCTGGCCAAAAAAGAACCAAGCGTATAATATGCCAACACTCGCTCATTATATCACCTTAAGTGCCATCCTCTTTAGTATCGGAGTGACCGGAGTTATTTGCCGTCGCAACACCCTCGTTATTTTTATGTCGATCGAACTCATGCTCAATGCCTCCAACGTAGCTTTTATTGCCTTTGCGAGGCACTTTGGAGGCATGGAGGGACAAGTCATTTCTTTTTTTGTGATTTCCTTGGCAGCGGCGGAGGTGGCCATTGGTTTGGGTATCCTCATGGCCATTTACAAAAAATTAGGAACGATCGATACGGATCAAATTAATTTTTTGAAAGGATAAGATGGAGAATCTTCTTTTTGGAATTCCTTTGGGCACCGTTGTCCTGTTGATTCCCCTCTTTCCTCTCTTAGGGGCTCTCTTTAACGGATTGACGGCCATTCTCTGCCGGAGTGAAAGGATTCCCGTCCCCAAACCTTTGGTCAGTATTGTTGGTATTGGTTTTCCTCTACTCGCCTTTGGGCTTTCTGTCTGGCTCTATTTTTTTGCAAAAGATCCCGCCACGGGCTTTACGACCCAACCTCTTTGGGATTGGATCTCCATCGGTGATTTCACCGCAGGACTTGCTTTTAAAATTGATCGTCTCTCCCTCATCATGAGTCTGATCGTGACGGGAGTTGGGTCTCTGATCCATATCTACTCGATGGGATACATGGCCCATGAAGAGGGTTATGCCCGTTACTATGCCTATCTTAATCTTTTCCTCTTTTCGATGCTCATCCTCATCCTGGCGGGGAACCTGCCTCTGATGTTTGTCGGCTGGGAAGGTGTGGGTATTTGTTCTTATCTCCTTATTGGTTTTTGGTTCGAAGATCCCGCCAAGGCCTCGGCGGGCAAGAAGGCCTTTATCGTTAATCGAATCGGAGATTTTGGATTTTTGCTGGGCATGTTTCTGATCTACAAAACCCTTTCGGCAAAGGGAGTGACGTCGCCAGCAGGTCTTTTAAGCTTTGATGTGCTGGAACACTACAGAGGTGAATTATTCCTCCTCGTAACCCCCATCACCCTCCTCCTCTTTATAGGAGCGACGGGAAAATCGGCCCAGATCCCCCTCTATGTTTGGCTTCCCGATGCCATGGCGGGTCCAACACCCGTATCAGCCCTGATCCATGCCGCCACCATGGTGACCGCCGGCGTGTATATGATCGCTCGTCTTCATTTTATCTATACCATGTCTCCGTTCACGATGGAGATTGTAGCCACAGTGGGCATGTCGACTGCCTTTTTTGCGGCCATAATTGCCCTGGCTCAAAACGATATTAAAAAAGTTCTCGCCTATTCGACCATCAGCCAGTTGGGCTATATGTTTTTTGCCGTTGGCGTGGGGGCCTTTGAGGCTGGGATCTTCCACCTCATGACCCACGCCTTCTTTAAGGCCTGTCTCTTTTTGGGGGCGGGTTCTGTCATTCATGCCATGGGTGGTGAACAAGATATCTGGAAGATGGGGGGTCTGCGAAAAAAGATGCCGATCACGTCGACGACCTTTGCCGTCTCTGTGCTGGCTATTGCGGGTATTTTCCCTTTTGCGGGATTTTTTTCCAAAGACGCCATTCTTTGGCAAGGACTGGCCACCGGCCATACTGTCCTTTGGGCTGTCGGTTTTATGACGGCTGGCTTGACGGCCTTTTATATGTGTCGTCTTTTTGCCCTGGTCTTTTTGGGCAAGCCACGCCACAAAGAAAATTTTCTCCACGCCCACGAGTCTCCCCCATCAATGACATTTCCCCTCGTTATTTTAGGGATCCTCTCGGTGACAGGGGGATGGATTGGGATTCCCGAGGCCCTCAAGGGGCAGGATCATTTTTTTAAATTCCTGGCGCCTATATTTCCTTATGAAGAATTCTTTTTGAAAATCGAGGCGCGTGGTCACGGACCTGAGCTCCTCTCCTCATTTGTCATCCTCCTTTGGGTGGTTCACTTGAGTCTGATCGCAACACTCATCTATTCTCAAAAAATCGATGTGATGGAAAAATTTGTCGCTCGAATTTCTTCTCTCCATCGATGGGCAAAAGATAAATTTTATATCGATGAAATCTACGAACTTATTTTTGTCCGACCGATTCATTGGTTATCAGAAAACATTTTTTGGAAATTTAGTGATCAAAAAGTGGTGGATTCACTCCTGGTCGAAGGCTCGGCGCAAACAGTGGGTCTCCTGGGTCGTACCTTTGCCCTTCTCCAGACAGGGTTCGTACAAACATATGCCCTGGTTTTTGCGATCGGGGCCATTATTGTGATCGGGTATTTCGCGTTATAAAAATTTTTATGGTTCTTTTGAACACACATTTATTGACCCTTACAATTTTCAGTCCCCTGATCGGGTTGATACCACTTTTGTTATTGCCTCGCGGGCGGGACCGTGAGATGAAGGTTATCACCTTCCTTGTCAGTCTGATCACCCTCTCACTCACCCTCCTTCTCTTTGTGCGCTTTAAGGGAACCGGTGAATTTGAATTTCAGGAAGTGGTCCCCTGGTTTAAAGGATATTCGATTGATTATCGGATTGGCATTGACGGCTTTAGTCTGCCCATGATCCTTCTCTCGGCTCTCCTGGTACCCCTAGTCATCCTCTCCTCGTGGACGGATCTCAAACAAAACGTGCGCGGCTTCCTAGTTTTTCTTATTCTCCTTGAGACAGGCATGATGGGTGTGTTTGCGGCCCTGGATCTCTTCCTCTTCTACGTCTTTTGGGAAGCCCAATTGATTCCCATGTATTTTCTCATTGGTATCTGGGGAGGCTCCCGTCGCATTTACGCCGCCGTTAAATTTGTCCTTTATACGATGGCGGGGAGTCTCTTGATGTTGGCCGCCATCCTCTATCTTTACTTTGCCGGAGGACATTCCTTTAATTTGTCGTCCCTTTATAATTTAACATTGCCCGCGCAAACTCAGATGATTCTCTTTGCGGCCTTTGCCCTTGCATTTGCGATCAAGATTCCCCTCTTTCCCTTTCATACCTGGCTTCCGGACGCCCACGTTGAAGCGCCGACGGGCGGCAGCGTCCTACTGGCCGGTGTTTTGTTAAAAATGGGCACTTATGGGCTCATCCGATTTGCCATGCCCCTTTTCCCCCAAGCGATGCTTGCCTTTCTGCCTTTGCTTCAAGTTCTTGCGGTGATCGGCATCATTTATGGATCGCTCGTCGCCATGGTCCAACCGGATCTTAAAAAACTGGTCGCCTACACGTCAGTGGCCCACCTGGGATTTGTCGTTTTGGGAATCGCCTCACTCAATCCGCAAGGGGTGGCTGGTGCTGCAATCCAGATGGTCAATCATGGAATCTCCACAGGGGCCCTCTTTTTATTGGTCGGGATGATTTATGAACGGCGACACACACGCCAAATAGCGGACTTTGGAGGATTGGCCAAGGTCATGCCCCTCTTTGCCGTTTGTTTTCTTATCGTAACCCTCTCCTCCATTGCGCTCCCGGGGACCAATGGTTTTATTGGAGAGTTTTTAATCTTGCTGGGAACTTTTAGGGCAAACCCTCTGGTGGCTAGTTTTGCCGCAACCGGTGTTATTTTTGGAGCTGTCGCCATGCTGTGGATGTTCCAAAGAGTTTTCTTTGGACCTGTCTCACATGAGGAAAATAAAAATTTAAACGATATGACCCTTCGCGAAATCGTCCTCATGCTTCCGCTTTTTCTTTTGATCTTTGCGATTGGAATAGCCCCTGGCTTTCTCCTCAAAAAAATGGAGAAGTCTGTCATAAAATTTACGGATAGAGTTTCTGTTTATGGAAAAATTACTATCAACTGACTGGATCCTGCTTGCCAAGTTGACTCTCCCACTCCTGATCTTAGTGGTGGTTGCACTGGCTGTTTTGCTCGTCTCTGCCTTTTCAAAAAAGTCTCTTCATACAGCACTGGCCGTCTTTTGCGGATTGGCAATTGTTTCCGCCTTTCTCTTCACCTGGAGATTCTGGACAAACGGCTCTCCGCTGAATTCGCTCGGCACGGGAATGCTTGTCTTTGATCGAATGGCTTACGGGTTTGATCTTTTGTTTCTTGCCGCTAGTTTGCTGACTCTTTTTCTTTCCACGAACTATCTTCCTCAGGAGAAAATCCACAGCGGTGAATATTATGCACTTCTCATCTTCGCCCTCAGTGGAGCCATGCTCACCGCCCATGGAGGCGATCTCATTGTTATTTTTTTAGGGATCGAGATTATGTCTCTTTCGGCTTATATCCTCGCGGGTTTGAAGCGAGGGGTTATACGATCCTATGAAGCCTCCCTCAAATATTTTATCCTGGGTTCTTTTGCCTCTGGCTTTCTTCTCTACGGCATTGCACTTGCCTACGGCATCAGTGGATCAACCTCCCTCGCCTCTCTTCAAAAGATCACGATACCATCGGCAGAACCTCTTCTTGTTTACCTCGCTGTCGCTTTCCTTTTGATAGGCATTGGATTCAAGATAGCTATGGCTCCTTTTCATCTCTGGTCACCTGATGTTTACGAAGGAGCCCCCACATCGGTGACGGCCTTTATGGCCTCGGTCATCAAAGCCGCCGGCTTTGCTGCGCTCATTCGTATTGTTATCGCACTGGGCCATATTCCGCAAATTCCATGGACACCTATCCTGTGGACACTCTCGGCCCTCACGATGACTTTGGGAAACTTGGTCGCCCTTCGTCAGACCAATATCAAGCGCATGCTCGCCTACTCATCGATCGCCCACGCCGGATACGCACTCGTTGGTATCACGGCCGCTCTCCAAAAAAATGCCCTTACCGAATCCACATTGGGTGCTGTGATCTTTTATCTCTTTGCCTACTCGTTCATGACCTTGGGTGCCTTTGCCGTGGTGATTGCCCTTGGGCGTCGGGGAGAGCAGGCCGAAGAATTATCGGATCTCTCAGGACTCGCCGGATCTCATCCGGCACTTGCCGCCACAATGGCTATTTTTATGTTTTCTCTGACAGGGTTTCCCCCCACGATTGGTTTTATAGGGAAATTTTACGTCTTTGCCGGGGCTATCGAGGCCGGCCTCCCGGGGCTTGTCGTGGTTGGAGTGATCAACAGTGCCATTTCGGCCTATTATTATCTGGGTCCGATTGTTAAAATGTATTTTCAAAAAGACAAAGTCTACGAACTCCCTCCCATCTCTTATTCGCTCGTCACAGCTATTTTTATCTGTCTCTTCGTCGTTCTCTATCTGGGAATATTTCCTTCAGATATCTTCCTGATGGCGAGGGAATCCGTCCGGGAACTTATCTTCTAGCAAATCATGTTCATAAAAAAACCCCCTGTATCATGACGATACAAGGGGTTTTGAAACGGGCAAAAAATCAGCCGTTTAGATCTTGCCTTGGAGTAAGAACGCAATAACCAGGGCATAAATGACCAATGACTCAATAAGAGCCAACGCAATGATCATGGGCGTCTGAACCTTACCGGCAGCGCCAGGATTACGGGCAATCCCTTCGAGGGCAGCCACAGCGGCCTTACTCTGACCGAGGGCTCCACCGAAGGCAGCAATGGCGATCGCAAAACCAGCGGAGATGGCCAGGGCCGACTTGGTACTGGAATCCAGACCGGCAGCAGCAGCTCCCGTATGCTCTTCAGCAAAAGCAACGGCGGCCACAAACAGGGGAGCCATAAAAGCAACCATACGTGCGATAAATTTTTTCATAAATTTTTCTCCTTTCTTCTGAGTCAGAGGAGATCCAGCTCTCCCCCGAACCCCCATCTGGTCGCTGATTGGCGCACCCTTCGGTTCGGAGGGAGACCTTCCTTCCCTCATTATTGACTCGTCAAAGTCCCTGGGACTTGTTGTGTGTCTAGACAACCTCTCCCTCACGGGATGGGTGATGACTCCCTTATCTCAATGGTGTCCGGCTTCATGCCCCTCAGGAGCTTCTTCATGCTCATGAGCTGTCGCGAGACCTATATAGATCGTCGACAGGAGGCTATAGACGAACGCCTGGATAAAGGAGACAAACAGACCCAGGGCTAAAAACAAAATCGGTACAAAGAGGGGAACCAGATCCGAAAAGATACCCAGAACCAAGTGGTCCCCCGTAATATTTCCAAAAAGACGAAGAGAGAGAGAGAGCGGACGCACCACGTGTCCAATCAGCTCGATGACAGCAATCAACGGCCCCAACCAGAGGATAGGTCCCATAAAATGTTTGAGATAACCCACAAGACCGTGGGCCTTGATTCCCATGATGTTGTAATAGACAAAGACCGTCAGGGACATAGCGAGGTTGGTATTGATATTATCGGTGGGCGGTACAAAGCCGGGGATGAGTCCCAGAATGTTGCACAGAAAAATATAAATAAAGACGGCGCCAATGAGCGGGAAATATTTTGGGGCATCTTTGCCAATAATCCCCTCCACTAATCCCAAGATACCTTCGATCGCCGCTTCAAAAATATTAATGAGGCTCGTCTTCGAAGATGGAATGAGTCTCTCCTCCACCTTCTTTAATTTTCGATGAATGAGAAGCGTGGCAGCGATTAAGAAGAGAACGACCAGGGCCGCCGTATAAACATGGATATTACGGTGATTGATCCTCTCATGAGAGAGAACGCCCAGCCATGTAAAATCATGCATAAAATTTCCCAAAGTTCGTTATCGACTGCTGAGGGCCCGCCAACCCAATCCTGCAACCAAGCTTACGGTAAAACCCCCTAAAAACGCAAGCGGGGTAACATGGCCCCTCCAAAGAAGCAAGCCGATTGTCACAAAAAGGAGGGTCATTTTACCTAAAAAGAAAGCCCCTGTTTTCCAGGCCGGAATCTCACGCCCCCTGAGCATGCCGGCCACAATACGCTCCAGGAGCCAAAGATTAAAACCACCAAAAACAAGGCCGACAATAAAACTTTTCACTGGGGATCCCCCGGCCTTTTTTTCTCCTGATGCCAATTGAGGATACGGATCAGATTATAAAAACCACCGATCGACCCCAAAACCAGGCCAAGGATTGTCAACCAGGGGCTTGTTCCCAGTTTTTTGTCCGACCAGTCCCCCAAAAAAAGTCCCCCGATCACAGTCAGAGCCAACTGAAAACCCACGGCACCATAGACGCCGAAGGCGATTAAAAAAGGATCTCCTTTAGGCTTTGGTTCATTCATTAAAGACTCCGAAAACTCTTTGCCGCTGCGCGAATAGTGCGACGGATATCACGATCCGTATGAGCCGTCGAAACAAAACAGGCCTCAAATGCGGAAGGGGCCAGATAAATGCCTTGATTCAACATCTGATAAAAGAACTTTTTAAATTTTTCTGTATCGCAGGCCCTTGCCTCATCGGCATCCGTTACCACCCGATCGGTGAAAAAAACAGTAAACATCGATCCGGCCTGATGAATCGCTACCGGTATTTTTTTCTTTCTCGCGGCTTCGCGCAGACCTTCCACCATCATCCGTGTTTTTTGCTGAAGCCCTTCGTAAGGCCGTGTTTCTTTCAAAAGGGCCAATGTCTCAAGACCGGCCGCCATCGCCGCTGGATTGCCCGAAAGGGTCCCGGCTTGATAGACCGGACCTTCGGGGGCGACAAGGCCCATGACTTCCGCTCGTCCTCCATAAGCCCCGACGGGAAGACCGCCGCCGATAATTTTCCCCAAAGTCGTGAGGTCAGGCTGTATGTGATAAATCTCTTGGGCTCCGCCATAAGCCACGCGAAAGCCCGTCATGACCTCATCAAAGATAAGAAGAGCCCCGTGCCGATCACAAGTCTGGCGCAACTTTTTTAAAAAATCATTTTTGGGAAGTATCACGCCCATATTGCCCATAATAGGCTCAAGGAGAACGGCCGCAATATCTTCTGGAAATTTTTTGAAAAATTCTTCAACACAAAGAATATCATTAAAACGCGCTACCAGGGTTTCACCGGCGAATTCTTGAGGAACACCGGCACTATCCGGAATTCCCAGCGTGGCCAATCCCGAACCCGCCTTCACCAGAAGATGGTCGGCATGACCATGGTAACAACCGTCAAATTTAATAATCTTTTTCCTCTTCGTAAATCCGCGCGCCACACGGACTGCTGCCATCACTGCCTCGGTTCCCGAATTCACAAAACGAACTCTTTTGATCGACGGCACCGCACGACACACTTCCTCTGCCAATTGAACTTCCAACTCGGTAGGAGCCCCAAAACTGGTTCCATTTTTAATCGTTTTTTGAATCGCCTTGATCACCCGTGGATGCGCGTGACCCAGAATCATGGGTCCCCACGATCCGACGTAGTCAATGTACCGATTCCCATCGACATCGATCAAAACTGATCCCTTGGCCTTCCCTATAAAAAGTGGATTGCCCCCCACACCTTTAAAAGCACGGACGGGAGAGTTAACGCCACCCGGGATGAGCTGGAGGGCCCTTTCAAAGAGATGTTGTGATTTTTCTGTATTCATGATGTAGGCAACCACGTTCGATCGTTGCACAAAACACCATAAACTATGCCTGGACTCAATGACTTTCTGATCTCGCCCCTCTTCAACCACGTCCTTCTCACCAAAGGTCTGGTTCTCTTTACCCTTTTTCTTATGGTCCTCCGCTTTCTTCCGGACTTCGCACGCAACCTCACCCTCCTCCTCACCTCGGTCGCCTTGATCGAGATCGCCACGTCGCCTTTTTATACCTTCGGTTTCGTCGCCTTGACCGGCCTCCTTTATTACGGCCTCTTTTGGATGCAATGGAGTGACCGCAAAAAGCTCTACTCCCATCTGACCGCTGCGGGTCTTGTCCTTTTTTATTTTCTTCTCCGGGACCTCCCTATCTTTCAGGGTCCCTGGACGGGATCGAATGTTCACAAATTCGGAATTGCTTACGCCCTCTTTCGCCTCCTCTCAGTCACCCTCCATGTAGGACGGGGACAACCCCTCCCTTCGGATCCCTTAGAATTTTTCGTCTATGCGTTTTTTGTCCCCACATTCTTTCAGGGGCCAATTGAGAGGCTGGAGGAATTTCGCGACAATCTGGTGAATCGTTTTCAGCTCACCTGGTCCGAAATAGGTTCACAGGTGATCCGTATCTTGAGCGGCTTCGTCAAGGGTTGGGTGGCCCAGAGATTTTTTACATTGGATTGGACTCAGTATTTTAACTATCCGCAGACCTTAAGTTACAGCACTTTGGTATGGGGGTACTACGCCAATGCCATTTGCTTTTATCTCTTTGTCTCCGCTGCCAATGACCTCACCATCGCCTGCTGTGCCATTGCCGGCTATCACATCCATGAAAATTACAACTACCCCTACTTTAAAAAAAACTTGGCCGAGTTCTGGCGCTCGTGGCACATGACGCTCACGCGCTTCATCCGGGATTATGTCTATATCCCTCTTGGAGGAAATCGAAAACATCTCTATCTCAATATCCTGATCGTCTTTTTATGCATCGCCTTGTGGCACGTGGCCAGCAAGGCCTTTGTCATTTGGGGCCTGTGGCATGGCCTGGGGATGTGCGGACTAAAACACTGGCAGAATTTTTGGAAAACCATTGAAGAAAAAAATCAACCCGGAATACTCCACTCCCTGCAACTTTTTGCGCGGCAGTGGCCGCACAGTACCACCGTACTCTCCACCCTCATCACCTTTCACTTTGTGGCCATCGGGTGGCTCCCCTTTCAGGGAGGACACCCGCAGGGGGTGAGTCTGTTTCTCCGCCTCATCAGCGGGAATCATTGGAAGTTGTTTGTGTGGTGAAGTTGGAAATAGCAGCTTAGCGTCCATCAGAATGACGGCTGGAAAAGACCTCAAAAAAACATTGCCGCTCCCCCCTTTTTAAGCCACCCTGCGTGGCTATGACCCTCACGCCACGATGGATGAAAATTTTTTTCAATTTTTATCCGCCCTTTTTCTTTACGCGAACGCGTATCCGATCGATCTCTCCGGATTGGAAGAGGGTTGTTGTCACACTCAAAAAAAGTTTCCTCACCAGAAATTATGTAGGGACCACGTTTGGGGGCAGCCTCTACGCGGCCTCCGATCCCTTTTTTATGCTGATGCTGATTAAAATTTTAGGCATGAAGGACTACATTATCTGGGACAAGGGTGCCGAAATCGAATTCAAAAAACCGGTACGGTCAAATCTCACTTATTATTTTCAAATCACAGACCAGGACCTGGAAAACATCCGTCTTGAACTTCAGTCAAAAGACAAAATTCTTCCCGTTTTTAGTGCCGATGGCTTCGATGAAACGGGAACCCTCTGTGTCACTATCCGTAAAATCCTCTACATTCGGAAAAAATTCCCTTGATCCCTTGAAGGAGGGAGATTAGTCTTCCGTCCGCTTATGGCCGTCCCTATTTCACAGGCTCTCCGAGTTGCAAGTTACGTCCTCACCCAGAAAATCAAGAGGAAGAAGCGCTATCCCCTTGTCTTGATGTTGGAACCCCTCTTTCGCTGCAATCTCGAGTGTGCCGGTTGCGGCAAGATCCAATTTCCTGAAGAAATTTTGGATAAGCGTCTCACCCCCGAACAATGCTTTAAGGCCGTTGATGAATGCGGGGCTCCGATGGTAAGTATCCCGGGTGGCGAGCCCCTCATCCATCCCGAGATCAAGGAGATTGTCGAAGGTCTCGTGGCCCGCAAGAAGTATATCTACCTTTGTACCAATGCTATCATGATGGAACGTAAGCTCGATCTCTTTAAACCTTCCAAGTATCTGACATTCAGCGTCCACATGGATGGACTCAAGGAAGAACATGATCATGCCGTTTGCCGCGATGGTGTTTTTGAGATTGCCGTTAAGGCCATCAAGGTGGCCAAGGCCAAGGGATTTCGGGTCACGACGAATACGACCTTGTTTGAAGGAGCCAATCCTCAACGGGTGCGGGCCATGTTTGATTATCTGACGAAGTTAGGCGTTGAGGGGATGATGATTTCTCCCGGCTACAGTTACGAAAAGGCCCCAGACCAGGAACATTTTCTCAAAAGAAGCCGGACAAAGGAATTATTCTCCAAAATTTTGAGAGATCCCAAAAAGGAATGGCAATTTAACCAATCTCCCCTCTTCTTAAGATTCTTGCAAGGTAAAGAAGACTATCAATGCACACCTTGGGGTAACCCCACCTATAACGTCTTTGGATGGCAAAAACCGTGTTATCTTTTGGGTGAAGGTTATACCCAAAGCTTCAAAGAACTCATGGAGACAACAGCCTGGGACAATTACGGAACAGGCCGCTACGAAAAGTGCGCTGATTGCATGGTTCATTGCGGCTACGAGGCTTCGGCCGTTGATGATACTTTTAGCTCCCCTAAAGGATTGTTCAAAACAATACGCTACCTGCTCTTCCCAGAAAGAACACCCGAAACCGCTTCTTTTATTTCTTCATCCGCAAATCTCAACGAAGAGGTTGAGTTAAAAAAGACAGGCACTTAAAATTTTGAGACCCCATGAGCCAACGAGTCATTTCTTTTCATTACACAGAGACCCTCTCTTTAAGTCTTTCAAAGTCCTCCAATAATAAGCCCCCCAAAGTAAGGCGCTCAAAAAACCAATGATGGATATTAATCGAAACGCATAAGGATAGCCTCCCGTCTTCCAGAGAAACCCAAAAAGGAGTCCTGCGGGGAGCAGGGCAACTCCCAAGATTGTGTGATAAAAACCATAGATAGCGCCATAACTCTCGGAGGGCGCCCATTCGGCGAGAAGTGCCTTCTCTGGGCTTTCGGTCAATCCATAAAATATCCCGTACCCAAGGAACAACAGAGCAAGCTGTATCTTGGAGAGAGATAAAGCAAACAAGAGATAAGCAAGACTATAAGTTAGCCACCCAAAAAAAATAAATACCCCCTTCTCTCTTCCATCCGAGAATGTTCCAAACCATTGATTGCCATAGGCCTTGATCACATGAAAACCGGCCCATAAGAGAGGTAAATAGGCGATAGCAATGCCGCCGGATTGAAGACGCAAGAGTAAAAAAGCATCAGTGGCATTTCCTAAGGTAAAGAGAAATAAAAGGGTCAAGAAAACTTTGACACGTTGGGGGACACCCCTCGGTAACCCATAAGGTGGAGAGACTTCTTTTTTCACTCCTTGCTCCGGGCGGAGAGAGGCTGGGCTTTCTACTTCTTTTAACTTATAGAGAATCGAAATAGCACAGAAGGCCGGGATCGAGGCCAAAAGAAAAATTTGTCGATAATGCCCGGGTGCAAAAAAAATAAACCCGGCGCCTATCAGAGATCCGACGACGGCACCCGCATGATCCATCATACGATGAAAACCAAAGGCCCGACCTCGATTGTGTTGATCCACAACAGCAGCGATCAAGGCATCTCGAGGGGCCGAACGGATCCCTTTACCGATACGATCCCCGAAGCGAATCCCAAACACCGTAAGCCAATGGTGTGAGATTCCGATAAGAGGTCTTAAACAAGAAGAAAGTCCGTATCCTATCAAAACAAAAAGACGGCGTTTTTTGATGCGATCTGAGAAATACCCAGAAACCAGCTTAAGCAGACTGGAGACGGAATCACTCACCCCTTCGATAAGACCCAAGGCAAAGGGACTCGCGCCCAGTACGGTCGTCAAAAAAGTCGGCAACAAGGGAAAAATCATTTCACTGGACACATCAGTAAAAAAACTGACCCAACCAAGGCGTTTGACCGCCGCCGGAAGAGGAGGTAAGTGAGGATCTCTTTCTGATGACATTAAAAAACACTAGCATAAGAAAATAGGAGATGAAAGACTAACCGATAAACATTCTATGAAATTCCTTTCCTGGAACGTCAACGGATTCCGCTCTATTTTGAAAAAAGGCTTTTTAGAGTTCGCCAAAACTCAGCAGCCTGACATTCTTTGCCTGCAAGAAACCAAGTGTCATCCGGATCAAATTGAGGCAGAGAGCTTAGATCCGTTTAAACCCCAGTATAAAATATATTGGAATTCTGCGGACAAAAAAGGTTATTCGGGGACAGCCGTTTTTACAAAGGTCACTCCGATCGATATCCTATATGGGATTGGAGTGAAAGAACACGATCAGGAAGGTCGTGTCATTACCCTCGAATTCCCAGAATATTTCTTGATCAACGTCTACACACCCAACGCCGGTGAAGAATTAAAACGTCTTCCCTATCGCCTGCAATGGGATAAGGATTTTCAAAAATATGCCAAGACACTTGAAAAGAAAAAACCCGTCATTGTTTGTGGCGATTTAAATGTGGCCCACAACGAAATCGATCTCGCCAATCCCCAATCCAACCATGGAAATTCAGGATTTACCGATGAAGAACGTGCTTCCTTCACTCAATTTTTAAACTTGGGATTTATAGACAGTTTTCGTGAGGTCAACAAAGAACCTCATCAATATTCATGGTGGACTTACCGTTTTGGAGCTCGTGAAAGAAACGTAGGATGGCGTATTGATTATTTTTGTTTCTCCAAAGAGCTGCGTCCCTTGATGCAAGAGGCTTTTATCAGGCCTGAGGTCATGGGATCCGATCATTGTCCGGTAGGATTAGTTTTAAAGTGAATCTATTATTCATCCACAATCTTGACTCCTTTTTTTTCTAATTGGGTGACCACCGCGGGTACAAAAATCAGCGCCGTCATAATACAGGTCATCTCACCAATAATGGCAATCCACCCAAAGGAAACAAGGGCCTGATTCTTGGCAATGATAAGTGTAAAATAACCAATCATCGTCGTGAGAGAACAAAGAGCCACGGCACCCCCTGTCGTTCGAAGTACTTTTGGCAATGATCCCTTCTTCTCTTGTTGATAACGCTGATAGATATTACATCCGTAATCGATGCCAATTCCAAAGGTTGTTGGAATAGCAATAAAGTTGAAAAAGTTAATCTTTATATTCAACAGAGCGATCATGCCGCCCATCCAGAGGACCCCCAGGAAGAAGGTCCCGATAATAAAGGCGCTGCCTTTAAGATCCCAAAAAATAAAAATCACCACCAGACAAACGGCCAAAAAGGCCATTACGATCGCGCGGGGACCATCATGCATGACGGATCTTAACAAATCGGCAAAGATGACAGAATCACCCGACCCTGTGATCACCTCGCCATTCGGCAACCGGTTAAAACGGATAATATCCGCAAAACGAATGAGATTTTTGCCATTCCACAAAGGGGCCTTGTCTGTCGGAGAAACATAGACAATTTTGCCTACGTGCCCGTTTTTTTCACGATAATTTTTAACAAGATTTTCTGGAAGATCTTGAACAGAAATTTTTTTGCCCACAAATTGGTGCTTAAATTTTTCGACTTCGACTTTTTGTTTCCCATTTAAAAAATTAAGGCTTTTATCTTCTAAAAGATGTCGTATCTCTCTTAGGATGCCAAGTTTTTGATCCTGATCCTTCGGCACATAGCTGTAAAGTGACTTGCAACTATCCACAACGCGTTTGTCCGGCGGATCAAGTTCATTTTTTCGCTTAATCTCGTCACACAAAGGAACTGCCTGGTCTTGGCGATCCGTCACGAGAATAGCCGGTGTGAGAGATCCAAGAAATATCTTTTTTACACGATCATTGAGAACCGCCTCTTCAGAGACCTGCTGGCCTTTTGTCTTCACCCGAAGCTTGGTAAAATCATACTCAAGGGATCGCGGAACAAAATAAACGATGAGTGGAATCGACAAACCAAGAATGACAAAGAGGACGCGACTCAATCGCAAAGACCATGAATCAAGATGTGTGGCTAAAAATGACATGGGTGAAAAACTAAACAGAACTTTTTTGAAGAGAGGAGCCTTGCCATAAAGAGGCCATATTTCTTCCGTGATGGAGAGAAAAACAGGAAGCATGGTATAGGTCGCTACCCAACAGGCAAACATTCCCAAACCTCCAATAAAACCGAAGTGAGAGAATCCCCGAATTTGTGTCATCATCAAAGTGCCAAAGGCAACACTGGAGGTGACACTGGAGGCCAGCGTTCCGACAGCGGTGGCTGGCACTGAAATCTCAAGCGATTCCAAAGGCGCTCGCCCTTGCCTTCTCTCCTCCAAATAGCGAGCCATCAGGATAATGCCGTAATTAATACCATTCCCTACAATAATAGAACCCAAGAAACCTGTTTGTGTGGTGAGATATCCAATCTTCCAGGCGGTGATTGCAAAGGCCCAGACCGTCCCATTTAGGGTGATCCAAGCCATCAAAAGGACCATGCGAATTTTGCGGTAGTAGATCAGAACAACCAGACCTACGAGCAAGACACACAGAACAGCCGTTGAAACGATATCATTGATGAGTGTCTGGTACTCAAAGAGGACACGACGAAATTTACCCGTCAGCCCCACCTTCATCGATGGATCATAACTCACGGGATTGAGTTCACTGATTGTTTGATTGATTTTCGTAACCAGCCTCCTTGAAAAATCAATCCCCGTGGCATCACCCGGTGGTCTGATAAGGATGGCCATGAGTCTGCCACCCTCACCAAAAAAATAACCTTTTGTATAATTTTCGTACGGACCTATTTTTGACCTGTATTTATTTTCTATATCCTGGGTGTCAAAGCCAGCCTTTTCCTCTTCCTTCGTTTCAAGATCAAGAAGAAGACCGATTTTTTTTAACTTTTCTTTTTGAATACGCCGGCTCAATCGATCCCGGATTTCTCTGAGATCATTGAGATCCATGTAGAGATATTTATTTTTTTCAAAAAATTCTTTCAGATCGGAGACGTTGTATTCGATCCGGTTAATATAATCTGGGGGATACGCCTTCAATCTGGCTACCAAATCTTCCCCAAAATGAATCGAGGCACCCGGGTTATTAGACTCAATAGCGACAATCAAACTGCCTGTCCCCCCAACACGATCAATGATTCGATTGAGGTCTTTAACGCTCTGAAAATTTTCGGGAAGGAGTTCTTTAAAATCACTTCTCAACTGCAGATGCTTAGCCACCATCATGCTGAAGATAAACAAAGTAACAAAAAAGGGTGCCAAAAACCAACGTGCCCGATAAAGAAAACGAACGTAGGAAGACAACATGATTTTTCTCCAACACGGATCAGCGATCAGACATACCATTTTAGTTTTGTGAGTAAAGTAATTATGAAACCCAAGCCATACCGGGGGAGATGAAAAATTTATTAAAAAAATGAAAAAATGACGCAATGAGACTTGACCTTTGTCCGCTTCCGAAAGATCATCCTATTATAGTCGTTGAGGAAGAAAAGAATCTTAGGGAGGTTCTCATGAGTATGACGTCTGGGTTGAGTCTTCAGGAAAAGAGGAAGTATGCCCGTCTCGATATCGCACTTTCTGTCAGTTACGCTATTAAAAATGAGGGCGGTGAAATAAGCGAACTAGCCGATGCCCTGAGCAGTGACATCAGCGCTGGTGGATTAAGGCTCATGACACCCACGCCCCTCAGACCAGGTGATCTCCTTGATCTTGAAATTACGATTGATGGTAATAATCAAGAAACGATACACGCCAGTGGTGAAGTCGTCTGGCAAAATCAAATCTCCGACACTAGCTTCGAAACAGGCGCCATTATCCGCTATATGGGCGATGAGGACAAACAACGATTTATGTCGTTTGTCTTTGATCAGATGTCCCGCGTGATGGGTGGCATGACGGCCGTCATGCATTAAAAAATATCGGCCATCGCTGAAGTATCTTCTGTCTGAATACGGGCCATATTCGTATCCGCCTCAGGAAGTAACTGCTCCACATAAAATCGCGCTACTTCCACCTTGCCTTTCAGGAATCTTTCTCTCTCGGGAGATGACTTTTCCTTTAACTCCCTCAGGGCGGTCGCGGCACGACGCACCAGGAGCTGGGAACAAATAATATCACCCAAGGCGCGCAAAAAAGGTGTGGCGTCGAGCCCCGGGCGATGAGGATTTTGCCCTGCCCTCTTGCCAATCATCTCCGCTGTCTTTCCAAAGCGGCCCATAGAGGCCTGTATTTTTTGGGCCAGGGGTTTGATCTCGGCAAACTCTTCCGAGGCGAGATTGAGTTGTTTGTTGATGCTACCTAGGTAAGCGGTCAAATGGCGTCCACCGTCTTTGAGAAACTTGCGCCCAATCAAATCCATCGCCTGGATTCCATTGGTCCCTTCATAGAGGGAAGCAATCTTTAAATCCCTCATATATTGCTCGACGGGATAATCCGAGATATAGCCGTAACCCCCATAAGTTTGGATAGCGAGCTCCGTCACCCGAAATCCCATGTCCGAACCAAAGGCCTTGCAGACCGGTGTCATAAGCCCAAGATAGCCTTCGTATTCTTCGCGCGTATGGGTGTCAGAATGGTACCAGGCGATATCGACAAAAAGGGCCGCCTCAAAAATAAGACAACGAAGCCCCTCCATATACGCCTTCATGGTCATCAGCATCCGACGCACATCGGGATATTGAATAATGAGGGTTTTGCCTCCCTGGGTTCTTTCTTTTGAGTATTGGAGGGCATGCTCATAAGCCGCAGAGCCTGTGGCGATGCCCTGCTGACCCACGGCAAGACGAGCTTCATTCATTAACTGAAACATATACTTCATCCCCTCAGATGACTCCCCGACGAGAAATCCCTGGCACCGTCCTTTATCACCAAACTGAAGAAGGCAAGTGGGCGATGCCTTGATCCCCATCTTATGTTCGATGGAAACCAACTTGACGTCGTTATCTTCACCTAGAGATCCATCCTCCTTCACCCGCCGGGCAGGAACCACAAAGAGAGAAATCCCTTTTGTCCCTGGGGCATCCCTTTCAACACGAGCCAGGACCAGATGGATAATATTTTCCGAAAGATCGTGGTTGCCGCAGGTGATAAATATCTTGGTCCCCTGGATCAAAAAAGAACCATCGGCATTTTTTTTGGCCACCGTCGTCAGATCACCGACCGCAGAACCCGCCTGAGGTTCGGTGAGACACATGGTGCCACACCACTCTCCGGTGGTCATACGAGAGAGATATTTTTGTTTCAGTTCTTCAGAAGCAAAGGCCTGCATCATGTTGCAATCGCCACGCGTCAGGAGATGAAAGAAGGCAAAACTGGGACAGGCCCCCATCACAAACTCGGAGACGGCCGTATTGATGAGCGTCGGCAGACCCATCCCTCCAAATTCGGGATTGAGATCGATCGACATAAAACCGTTTTCCCCAAACTTCTTCAAAACCTCTCTAAAGCCCTCGGGCATTTTTACCTGGCCATCGACGACCTTGGCCCCGATGCGATCGCCCTTTTCATTCAAAGGGGCAATCTCATTTTTTGAAAATTTGAGAGCTTCATCAATGACCTGATGATACACTTCCACGGTTTGTCCCTGAAATCGCGGCAACGTCGTCAACTGATGGGCATTTAAAAAATCAAAAAGAGTAAACTTGACGTCTTCGATATCGACTTTGTATTCCATAACAACTCCTTCTCTTAATAAAGTGAGCGGGGGAGGGTTCTGTAGGATATTTTGGGAATGGTTGCAAACATGTTTTTTTAATTTTAGAAGAACTTATTGAGAGCAATGTCGGAGGCAGGACAAGGCAATAAGGCAAATTGGGAGATACTATGACCACAGAGGTAAACCCTTTCAACCGGTGGGCCAAAACAACGGCAGGACTTGGGCAACTATTCCCCATTCGATCGGAAAAAGTTATCAGAGATGCCCTTCCCTCCCGACTTATTCCAGCTGAATTTAGCGGACATGCTTTCCCCATGACCTATCTCGATAGCGCCGCTTCAACACAACAAAGCGGCATTGCCCGCGAGGCCATTGCAGGAATGCCTTATGCCAATATGCACTCCTCCAACTATAATGCCGCCAGGGCCATGACTCATGCCTACCAGCGAGCCCGTGAAGTGGTCCTGGATTTCGTCGGGGCCGATCCAGCAACACATCAGGTTGTTTTTTTGGGAAATGGGGCAACAGCCGCTTGTAATCGCGTGGCCAGAAATCTATTCTGCAACCCTTCTGATAATCCAAGAAAGACCGTTCTTTTCAGCCAAATGGAACATCATGCCAATATACTACCCTGGAGGAGATATGCAGAAAGGACCATCGGCCTTCCTGTCGGCAATAAGCCGGGAGATCCTCCTTTAAATGTTCTTCTCTCTTGGAATCGCAATCAGTATGCCGATGTCCGTTTGATCGCAATCACCTTGGCTTCCAATGTAACTGGCATTGTGAACGATATTGCTCGAATTGCAGACGTAGCTCACCAAATAGGTGCCGAAGTCCTTGTTGATGCCGCCCAGGGTCTGGTGCATCATTGGGGTATTAACATGCAGAATATGGGAATCGATTACCTTGTCGCTTCAGGACATAAAGCTTATGTCAGACGTGCACCGGGTATTTTAGTCATGCCTCGCCGTTCATCACCTAAAGAAGCGGATGATATGGGAGGTGGTATTGTCAGGTTTGTCCGCATGGATGGCCACGAATTGGCTCAGGATCACGAAGAGGCGGGCACGCCGAACCCCCTCGGAGCCATTGGTCTCGCAGCCAATCTAAAAAGCTTAAAGGAAATCGGCATGCAAAATGTCTGGACTCACGAAAAAGAATTAACACAAAAATTAATTGCCGGCTTTTCAGGTTTTTCTGCAATTACAGTCTACGGAGATACCGACATGAAGAGGACACCACGCACAGGCGTCGTATCATTCAATATTCAAGATCTTTATCATGCCGTGGTGAGCAAGGCCTTATCTGATTATTTCAATATCGCAACACGCAATGGCTGTTTTTGTGCCCAGCCATATGTGGCCTCTCTCTTAGGTACAAGCCCGCAAGAACAGGCCGCTTTTGAAGCAGCGACCCGTCGTGATGATTTCAGTCAGACACCAGGAATGGTTCGTGCCAGCCTCGGGATGTATACTTCGGAAGAAGATATCGATCGACTGCTTTCTGCTGTAGGGTGGCTCGTGGAAAACAAGAGAAGGATTCAACAAGAATATTTTGTGAATTCCAATGGGGAAGCTCTTCGTCATGATGGTTGGGAGGCCATTAATCCAAAAGAATTCAGTCCTATCTAGCTCATGAATTTCCCCACTGCGATTATCTTTGCCTTGCATGAAGAACTCAAACCCCTTCTGAGATCATTTCGTATTATCAAAAAAACTCGCCACAGAACGACTGTCTTGACTGAAACCGAAGCGAATCTCGACGGGTTGCCTCTTATTTTTTGCAAAACCGGCATGGGCATGGCCAACGCCCATGAAGGCATCGAGCGGCTGATCGAAACCTATCACCCCCGGGCCATCCTTTCTGTGGGTTATTCGGGGGCCGCTCGTCCTGATCTCAAGACGGGAGATCTGATCCTTCCCTCCGTGATCCTGAGCGAAACGCCGACGGACCATTTTAAACCGGATACCGCCCTCTCAGGAAGATTGGAAAAAATTCTCAAAGACACCTCTCTCCCCTATCATCAGGGTCCTTTAGTCACCCTTTGGAACATCGCCCACAAAGAGGAAAAAATCCACTGGGGAGAAAAAGGAGTTTTGGCCGTCGACATGGAAACAGCCGCCATGATCGCCGTCTCTATGAAGATGAGAGTCCCCTTTGCCTCGCTCCGAGTCATTTTTGATACCCTCGAAGACACCTTGGCCCTCCCAAAATCGATTCTGAAGATTCCAAAATTCATCCGTATGAATCAACTCTGTAAAAAAAACCTGCATCAAATTATTTTTCGGTTTGTCAGATGAACAATGGACCACCAAAAAAATTATCCTTTTGATAAAATTATCACTTTGATAGTTTTTTTAGGGGAGAGTTCTTGTTATCGTAGACTCATTTTAGACGTAAAAATAAGGATACAAGCAAGATTCTACGGCAAAAATAATAAAAATCCTACCGATCACACTCAGTCGATCCCCATATTTGCAGGTTGTCTTATACTAAAAGATATGGATAATGGGGGGAGTCACTCGGAGATATCATAAAATATGAAATACCGTGTTTGGATTGAGCAAGACGAAGATGGGTTTTATATAGCCGAATGTTCTTCTCTACCCGGTTGTATTTCGCAAGGCAAAACAAGAGAAGAGGCTCTTGCCAATATTCACGAGGCTATTCAAGGCTACCTTGAGAGTTTGGAAAAACACCAAGAGCCCATTCCTCCCTCCATTCAAGAAGAAATTGTCGATATTGCCCTATGAGTAAGCTCCCTGTTGTCTCAGGTCAAGAAGCTCTCAAAGCTTTTCAGAGGATTGGGTACGACTTTGATCATCAAACAGGAAGCCATATGATTTTGAGGCATCGAAATTCCCCCTTTAGGCGGCTCACGATTCCCAATCATAGAGAAATCGCCAAAGGAACATTACGGGGCCTTATTCGCGAAGCAGGACTCACTGTTGAAACTTTTTCTAATCTCCTTTAGCAATCCTTTGATTAAACGCAGGGGAAAAACCATCTACTTAAAAAATTATCCTTTTGATAAAATTATCACTTTGATAGTTTTTTTAGGGGGATTCTCAAAAATAAGTCTTTAAATAACAAATGGTTATAAATTTAACTCCTCCTGATGGGCTGGCATTAGAAATGCAACTATTGGCTTTGCCATCATTAAGGAGACCCTATGACCCTTATAACAAAGACTCGCATCCGGCTTTTCTCATTCTACTTTTTGTTTGTCCTGACCTTCCTCTTTGCCAGTCTCAAAAGTCAGACGGCCTTTGCCGAACCCCTGACCGTCACCAAGCAGCAAGACACCAATGATGGCCGCTGCGATGCCGATTGCTCCTTGAGAGAAGCTGTCATTGAGGCAAACCAACATCCAGGAACTGTGATTAACCTTCCTCCGGGGACTTACACCTTAACCATAGCGGGATCGGGCGAAAATGCTGCGGCTACAGGAGACCTGGATATTACAACGAACATGACAATCAGTGGTTCTAGAGGAGCTGCGCAAACGATCATTGATGGGGGGGGTAGTGCGCTGCGGGACTTTATCTTTCATGTGATCGGACCAGCAGGGATGCCGGCTACGTTGACACTTTCAGGTGTGACTCTGAGACACAGTCAGATGGCAGCTATTTTAGTAACTTCGACCGGAAATCTGGATCTCTCAAATTCTATTGTCGCCGATAACGTTGGAAATTATTCATCGAGCCTATCGATTTTGAGTGGAGGCACAGCCACTCTTTCAAATGTTTCTGTGAGCAATAACACGCTTACTGGTGGTATCAGCAACGCAGGGACTCTCACTCTCTCGAACAGCACCCTGAGCGGCAACTCTGGAAATCGTGGTGGTGGATTGTTCAATACAGGCACGGCCACTTTAACCAATGTGACCATCAGTGGAAATCAGGCTACTTACAATGGAGGTATCTACAATTCAGGGACTCTAACTCTTCTGAATAACACTATTTCTTCAAATATATCAAATGACGAAACACCAAGCGGAGGTGGGGGCGGCATCTACACAGCACGTGGGGCCACCACATCCATGAAGAACACTATTGTGAGTGGAAACGTCGACATGAGTAATCAAGGCCCTGATTGCTTGGGAACCTTTGTTTCACAAGGTCACAATCTGGTCCAAGATGCACACTGTGCGGGTCTTATCAGTTCCGATCTTGTGGCGAGTAATCCACAGCTTGCACCCCTTGCCTCTAACGGAGGACCAACGTTCACTCAGGCTCTTCCATTGGCAAGTCCTGCTGTTCGTGGCGGCGATGCGGTCGGCTGCCCGACAACGGACCAGCGCGAGATGAGTCGTGTGGGCGGATGTGATATAGGTGCCTATCAATTTCAGGCCATCTGCGGAGATGGTACCCGTACATTACCTGAAGAATGTGACGGCGGCCCTCGCTGCAATACTTCGTGCCGATTGATTGTAGAAACAACAACGGGTACCGGAGGCACAAACGTGCCTCCCAGCGGCTCTGGAGGAAGGACAAGCACCGCAACATCCAGCACGTCTGCCGGTGGATCGGGAGTAGAAACAACAACGGGTACCGGAGGCACAAACGTACCTCCCAGCAGCTCTGGAGGAAGGACAGACACCGCAACATCCAGCACGTCTGCCGGTGGATCGGGGGGAAGTGCGACAACGAGTCAAGAGATCATTGCGGATACAGCAACACACCCTTCAACGGGAACAAGCGAAGCAACCACTCCCTCAACACCGGCCAGTGAGGCCTCATCGACTTCTTCCAGCGGAACTTCGGCGAGTGAGGCAGCCCCCTCAAGTGGGGGCGGGTGTAGCCTGATTCGATATTAGAAATTAATATTTATCGAGTTCTCCGACACTGAAATAAGCACACTCGGGATGATGAAAAACGATTGCGGAGACACTGGCCTCGGGCTCCATCATCATGCCTTCCGTGAGATGGATATCAATCTCTTCGGGATGAATAAGCTGCCAAAGACCTTCCTGGTCATTGAGATTGGGACAGGCGGGATAACCAAAACTGTAACGCTTGCCACGATACCGGGTCACAAAGCGATCTTGCATCGTAAGATCGGAAGGATCCGCAAACCCCCAATCTTCACGGATGCGACGATGAAGCCACTCGGCACAACCTTCAGCCGTCTCAATCGCAAGGGCTTGCAAGGCGTGCGATTGAAGATACTCGCCTTTGTTTTTTAATTCTTCGGCAATCTCACGCACTCTGGCCCCGGCCCCTACGACAAACAAGGCCACATGATCACGTACTCTTTGACCCTTCTTGTCTCCCTGCGGCGGAAGGACGTAGTCCGAAAGACAGAGACCGTCTTCTTTTCTTTGTCTGGGAAACTGAAAGGTATGCAGAGGATTTTGTCCGCCGGGCGTAAAAAGATGAAGCTTGTTGCCGTCGGCTTCCACCTCAAAAAACTGCCAAACCGCCTTGACCTTCATAAAACTAAAAGCGATTTCTTTTACCTTCTCCACTTGTTCGTTGAGTTCGATGGCCTTCTCTTCCCTCTCAGCGAGCTTGTTTTCAAAATTGCCCTTGTATCCCAAATGACGGACATAGAGCATCTGAGGATTGATATAACTCCAGACCTCTTTGAGCTGAGGCACATTCCGTACCTTGCGATCCAGATACGGCGCTGGTGGAATCGAAATATCTATCTTAACCTTCCGGCTTCTCACATGACCTTCGGGTGGCAATTCCTTTGCCGAAGAGATTTCTACCGGATGGACCAATGAAGAAGATTGTCCCTGGAGAAGAGCGTCCCGCAGATTGGGATCCATCAATGTATTGGCCAACGATAAACCTGTCATCGCATCCTTTGCATAAAAAACAGAATGTGTATAACTGGGTGCAATCTTGGAGCGCGTGAATTTGTCCGAAAGCGCGGCGCCACCAACCAGAAGAGGCACCTGGATACCCGCGAGACTCAAATCACTCGCCGTAATCACCATTTGCTGTGCTGATTTGACGAGGAGACCTGAGAGACCAATGATATCCGGGTTGTGCTCTTTATAAGCCTTGATGAGGGCCTCGGGCGGAACCTTGATCCCCAAGTTGATTACGTTATAGCCATTATTTTTCAAAATAATTTCAACCAGGTTTTTTCCGATATCATGGACGTCGCCCTTGACGGTTGCGAGCAGTACCTTGCCCTTGGCCACGACATCCGCCTTTTCCATAAATTGCTCGAGATGCGACACGGCCGCCTTCATGGCCTCAGCCGATTGCAGCACTTCGGCAACAATCAATTCATTATTGTTAAAGAGACGCCCCACTTCGGCCATCCCCTTCATCAAGGGACCATTGATGACATCGAGAGGCCTCATCCCTTCTTTAAGTTTCAAATCGAGGTCCGGGATAAGACCGTCTTTGGTGCCCTGGATAATATATTGGGCCAATCGTTCATCGAGAGGGAGATCGGCCGATTGTTTTTCTTTCTTCTTGGCCCCTCGAAAATGATCCGTGATGGCGGCGATATTGGCTTGATTGACGGCGGTCCTTTGCTCGGGGGATTGCTGGCGCCAATTTGTAGGGGTGCTGCTGGCTGCACCCTCACTCGCATGATTGAACAGTAAATCCTCGGCCAACATCCTTTCCTTTTCCGGAATCGAAGCAAAGCGTTCCAATTTTTCGGCATTCACAATCGCCAGGTCCAGACCGGCCTTTGTACAATGATAGAGAAAAACGGAATTAACCACCTCGCGTGCCGCCGGCGGAAGACCAAAGGAGATGTTGGAAATCCCCAATATCGTTTTTACCGAAGGGATATTTTCTTTGATGAGGCGGATACCTTCTATCGTCTCAACGGCGCCACCGATGTAATTCGCATCCCCCGTCGCCGTCGGGAAGACAAGCGGGTCAAAAATAATATCTTCGGCAGGGATCCCATACTTCTTCGTCAAAAGAGCAACGGATCGCCTGGCAATCTCGAGCTTGCGCTCACGGGTAAAAGCCTGGGCCTGTACCGGATCTTCATCAATACATCCCACAACAAGGGCAGCCCCATAACGGCGCGCCAGGGGACAAATTTTTTCAAATTTTTCCTCGCCATCTTCGAGATTGACCGAGTTGATAATCGATTTGCCCTGACAAAATGTGAGGGATTTTTCAACGGCCTTGGGATCCGTCGTATCAATCATGATCGGCGCCTTGATCTTCCGAATCAATTTTTCATAAAAGGGATCAATGTCGGGCAATTCATCCCGATCCGTACTCTGCAAACACACATCAACAATATGAGCCCCGTTCTTGACCTGCCGCCGCGCGATTTCAGTCGATTCTTCCCATTTTTCCTGATTGACCAGATCTTTGAAGAGACGCGAACCGATGACATTGGTCCTCTCCCCTACAATCAAAGGGCGGTTGTCATCGGTGGCCTCGACGAGGTCAATGCCGCTGTAGAAGGATCGATGTGTGGGGGCGCTGCTGGCTGCACCCCTGCCCAAAACCGGCCTCGGTCTTTTCCCTGCCACCATCTGGGCAATCGCAGCAATATGCTTCTCCGTCGTCCCGCAACAACCACCAACAATATTGAGCCAGCCATTGTCGGCAAAACGTGCGAGTTGCTTAGCGAGCGATTCGGGGGTCTCGAGGTAGAGGCCTTCTTCATCCGGCAGACCGGCGTTGGGATAACAAGAGACATAAGCCTCCGTCATTTCATGAATCGTCCGGATATGATCGGTCATAAATTCAGGCCCCGTCGCACAATTCAGCCCAATCGCCAGGAGAGGTGCATGTTGTAGAGACACCACCAACGCATCGGCGGCCTGCCCCGCCAGCATCGTCCCCATGGGCTCAATCGTCCCCGACACAATAATGGGACGTGTGACCCCCAACTTTTGAAAGGTATTTTGAGCCCCAATCAAGGCGGCTTTGATATTGCGTGTATCTTGAGAGGTCTCAATGAGAAGGATATCCACACCACCCACGATGAGGCCTTCAATCTGCAGAGAAAAATTCTGGATCAATTGATCAAAAGTGACACCCCCCGTGACCGTAATTGACTTGGTCGTCGGCCCAATCGAACCCGCCACAAATCGCGGCTTCGTCACTGAAAAGCCCCGAGCGGCCTGCCGGGCAATCTCAGCCGCCTTTTTGTTGATTTCAAAGGCCTGGGCCTGCAGCCCATACTCCCCAAGGACCAACGGCGTCGCCCCAAAGGTATTGGTCTCGACAATATCCGACCCGGCCTCATAATACTTGCGATGAATATCGAGGATCACATCCGGACGCGTCAGGACAAGGTTTTCGTTGCACCCCTCCAAGTCGGGACCACCAAAATCCTCGGCCGTGAGGTTCCTCTGCTGCAGCATCGTCCCCATCGCCCCGTCAAGGACAAGGATGCGTTCCTGCAAGAGGTCTTTCAATTCTCCTGTTTTGTCTGCTGGCAAAGACATAAAATGCGAAGGGTGATGACTACTTTCTCCTGGAAGAATTGAAAAGTCTTTTTTCTGATGTGGGGTGTTGTGGAGCTGAGGGGGATCGAACCCCTGACCTCCTGATTGCGAACCAGGCGCTCTCCCAGCTGAGCTACAGCCCCGAAAAAATCAAACCGAAAATGAATGCCCGCAGCCGCAGGACCCTGTGGCGTTTGGGTTTTGGACGGAAAATCCGGAACCTCTAAAATCTTCGAGGTAATCAACCGTGCATCCCTGTAAATAAGGAAGGCTGATGGGATCCAGGAGGACTTTAACACCACCTTGTTCGACAATCTGGTCATCCTCACGCAAGTCATCAAAGGTGAATCCATACTCAAATCCGGAGCACCCTCCCCCCTGGACGTAAATACGAAGATGTTTTCCTTGGGCTTCTTGACTCCCCGTCGCAAAGGCATGGACCTTCTGGATTGCCTTTTCGGTCATTTGGATAACAGGACCGCCGGGAATCGCTCCTTCGTGACCCTCGGAATGAACGTGTGGTTCCATATAAATTCTCCTTTAAGCTACCTAAAATATAGGGCTCCCCTCACCAACCTGTCAAGGCAGCATTTTCTGCCAATCTGGCCTTGCCAACCTGGATCTCTTCCTCCATAGTCCGAACACATGAAAATTCTTGTGACAGGCGCGACCGGTTTTGTGGGTTCCCATGTTGTGAAAAAACTGATCCAGGCGGGGCATCAGGTGCGCGTCCTTCGTCGTGAGAATTCTTCTCTTCAAATGCTGGAGGGCCTTCATGTCGAGACAAGCCTCGGCGATATCACGGATCGCGACTCCGTCTTCAAGGCCGTCCAAGGATGCGAGGCCGTCTTTCACGTCGCGGGTCATGTTTCTTTTTGGCGCGGAAATAATGAAATTCAAAAAAGGATCAATGTCGACGGCACTCGCTCTGTCGTCGAGGCCTGTCTCGCCCATCATGTAAAACGACTGGTGCATACGAGCTCGATTGCCGCGATTGGTTTTGCGCCAGAAGGACGGTTGGGCGATGAGAAGCTGGAGTACAACTGGTGGCCATACAAAATCAATTACTGCAACACCAAGTATCTGGGCGAAATGGAAGTACAGCAGGGGATCAAAAAAGGTCTCGATGCCGTTATCCTCAATCCGGCCGTTATTTTTGGAGCGGGGGATCTCAATCTCAATTCCGGAGCCATGATCTTTCAAATCGCCAGAGGGCGTGTTCCTTTTTATCCCGAGGGCGGCTGTTGTGTCTGCGATGTCGAAGATGTAGCCGAGGGTCACTTACAGGCTTTTTTAAAAGGGAAAACCGGAGAGCGCTATATTCTGGGTGGAGAAAACTACAACTGGAAAGATCTTTTTACGCTCATCGCTACAACAATCGGCGTTACGCCCCCCAAGCGAAAAATCCCCACCGGGGCCTATAAAATGGTGGGATATTTCTCGGATCTTCTCGCGCGATTCACCGAAAAGGAACCAGATGTCACTCCCGAATCCGTACACCTCTCCACCATCCCTTGTTATTATTCCTCGGAGAAGGCCATGCGGGAACTGGATTATACGACAACACCCTTTTCTCAAACAGCGCAAAAAACCTACCAGTGGTACCGCGAAAACGGCTACCTCAAAAAATAATTTTTGAGATTGCGTCTCCATTGAGCCAATTTGATACGGTTCATGGCGCTGTCTTGTGTGAGCTTTTTAAAATCGGATTCGGTTATGTGTTCCCACTCTTCCTGCGTTTTTTCCATCATCTCGGGTCTTGGGTGAAATTCCAAAAGAGGTGTGATGGGGATCCGGTCATTATAGGGACAAACATCCTGGCAAATGTCACATCCGTAGAGATGGTCGCCTGCCATCTTTGACTGTTCGGGAGAAAACTCGCCCCGATATTCAATAGTGAGATAAGAAATACAGCGGTTGGCATCCAGGACATAGGGTTCAGTGAGGGCACCGGTCGGACAACTGTCGAGACATTTCGAACACGTCCCGCATTGATCAAGACCAGGTCGTCCGAGATCGGATTCCCCGAACTCCAGGGTTGTAATGATTTCTCCAAGAAAGAAAAACGATCCCAGACCATTGTTGATGAGGCAGGTGTTTTTGCCAACCCACCCAAGACCGGCTTGCGCGGCATGACTCCTCTCCAGAACAGGCCCCGTATCGACATAGCTCCTCGTTTGGCTTTGGGGATCTATTTCGGTGCGGATAAATTCCTCGAGCCTCTGAAGTTTTTCTCCCAAAATCTTGTGATAATCTTCTCCCCAAGCATATCGGGCAATGGGATGAGAAGATCCGCCCTGATAATAATTCAGACCACAACAAATCACGGATCGGGCGCCGGGGAGTATTTTTTCAAAATCCCCCCGCTTTTCTTCGCCTCGTTTTAAATAAGCCATTGTCCCGGCAAAGCCTTGATCCAACCACCACCGGAAAAAGTCAAAATCAGGCGAGGGAGCGACCGGAGCGATCCCGACAAGTTCAAAACCGAGTTCCGCGGCTTTTTCTTTTATGCGCTTGGCTTGTTCTTTTTGGTCCATTTTGGCACTTGCAAAGAAAATCAATATATCCTTAAAAGCCCCTATCATGCCACTGGCACCGGTTAAAACAAAACTCGAAACAATCTTCACCTTAAGCCCTACGGTCAAGACTTTTCGCCTTCGTTTTCCGGAGGGGAAATGGACGCCCTTCAAAGCCGGCCAATTTTCCATGGTCCATGTCCCGCGCGACAGCAAGACTCAAAAAAAGGCGTATTCGATCTGCTCGGCCCCTTTTGAAGAAGGCTACATCGATCTTTGTATCAAACTTGTTGAAGGAGGTTTTACAACAAACTGGTTTTGGGCACTCAAAGAAGGAGACGAGATTACGGTGACTATCCCTTATGGCGGTTTTACGTTCAAAGAACCGCTCGATTATGATTTTGTCTTTGTCGCCACAGGGACAGGTGTAGCGCCCCTCCGGAGCATGATCAAAACTCTGGTTCGTGACGGCTTTCAACGCCAGATCACCCTCATCTTCGGAGTGCGTCATGAAGAAGAAATTATTTATCATCAAGAGTGGCTTGACTTGGTAAAATCCTGCAAAAATTTTTGCTATATCCCCACGGTATCCCGCCCCAAGACCTGGACGGGCGAAGTGGGTTATGTGCAGGATAAGTTAAAAAAATGCATTGCCGATCCGGCAGGCAAACAGATCTATGTCTGCGGCCTTATCCCCATGATTGAAGGGGTTCAGAAGGCCGCTGAGGAAATCGGTTTTGACAAGAAACAGGTCCATTTTGAAAAATACGTTTAAATTTCTGTTGAAAATTAATCCCCGCCCGCTATCATCCGCCTCTCTGTAAAGATTTTTCGCCCTTCATGAGCAGTCACTAAAAAGGAGCACCATTATGGATGTCCTACAGTCGCTTTTCCGGTGGATTCATGTCGTTGTCGGTATACTCTGGATTGGTCTTTTGTATTTCTTCAACTGGGTGAACGGCCCCTTCGCCGCCACCCTCGATGCAGACTCAAAAAAGAAGGTTGTCCCCGAGCTCATGCCGCGTGCCCTCCACTTCTTCCGCTGGAGTGCCGCCTTCACATGGATCACCGGGGTATTACTCCTCCTCATCGTATTTTATCACGGGGGGATTCTCTTCGATGAACCCACCCATGCCTGGAACAGGGGTTCTGGGGTGATAATCGCTTTAGTCTTCCTGGCTCCCTTCATCTATGATGCCCTGATGAAAATTGCCGTTCTGAAGAAAAACGGGATAGAGACAGTCGTCACTTTTTTTGTTGTCGTCGCGGCTGTTATCTTCCTCATGATCCACTGGGCCGGTTTTGGCTATCGTGGTTATGTGATCCATACCGGAGCCATGCTTGGGACCATCATGGCCTTCAATGTCTGGTTTCGTATCTGGCCTAATCAGAAAAAGATCATTACCGCCGTCAAAAACGGTGAAAAACCAGATGCCGATGTCGTGGCCGTAGCGGGGATGAGATCCAAGCACAACACCTACATGTCGGTCCCTTTAGTTTGGACGATGCTGAATTTTCATACCACCTGGGCTTCTTCAACGATGCTCTACCTCCTCCTCATCATTTTTATCGGAGGGATGGGGGTCAAGCACCTTTATAAGCATGCCGGCAAGGTAAAGGGATTTTAGGCGATCGCGATCAGTTGGGACGTCATGCCCATCTTTTGCGCCTGTTCCTGACGACGCTTCGAATCCTGATAGGCCTCTCTGATAATTTGAGCCCGTGTCACGATGGAGTGGTACTTGTGGTTTTCTTGAGCCGGTTTGGATAAAAAACGAATCAGACCTTCGGGATTATGCCGCATCAGATACAGCATCTTCCCGGCAAAGGCATCAGCCGCGGCTTCTTCTTCCTTGCGATGGGCAAAGATTTCGTCCCAACTCATTTCATCCGGATTTAAACCTTTGGGGAAATGAGAGACGAGATGGCCCCATTCATGCGCCAGGACACCGGCCAGAGTTTCTTCTTCCTGATGATACTCCGACGCAAATTCAACACCGACAAAAACGAGGTCTTCGTTCCCCGTCTCTTCACAAGCCGAGAGGGCACAAGCCACGGTACCTTTGGCGGGGACTATGATCCCCTTCTTTCGTGAAAGCATTGAAAGCTTCTTCTGAAGTCGCCCCAAGACACCCAACTGGCTAAAAAGGGACATTAAAAAGACGTTATGACGGATATCGGCCAGCTTGGGGATGGGTTCGCCAAAGCTTTTTCGGAGTATTTCCGAAGCCCCACTCCCTCCCCCTGCCAGCCTGGTAATCAGATTGTTGGCTAAATTACTGGAATTTAAAGATATTTGATCTATCGCCATAAAGACACACATCTCTCCACTACTCGAGTATCGGCATTTTTAGAAGCTCGAGTTGCGAATTTAGGTGCATTGTCGGCAGAGAAGATAATATGTCTCCTGAGATCATGCTGAACGAAATAGACAACACGATTTCTAAAAATAGTGAGCCCCCCTTTATCTCCATGCCGTCGGCGATAGTATTCAAAAACATTTCCTTCCCAGGAAATTTTCTCGTAAAACTTCTCGATGAAGCGAGCTGTGCTCTCGATGGTTTTTTGAAGGGCCTTCCATTCTGGTGCAATCCAATCTTTTGATCGAGCCCTTTTTTCTCGGAGATACATGATCATCTTGGCGAATGTCTGCGGGTCTTTTTGAGCAATTACCTCGAAATCATCGGCCAGACTCTGGAGACTCTTGCGCGTAAAGGACAATTGCCTTCTCTTCAAAAAGAAAACAAGATCCGATAAAAGATTTCGATTTTCGCCTGTAAAAATATCTCCAATTGGATTGAATGAGTTTTCATAGTGATAGGTTCCATCGGCATGAAAGGTAATACAAAAAGTTCGAGGATAGGAAATAGTCTTATTTAACTTGCCAATCTCTCCCTTGTTGCCTCCAAAGTGATAATAAAAAGCCGCTGTTGGACCAAATCGTTTTACGTGACTGGGCCACTTACGAATTCTTTCTTCCGTGTAATGAATGACATTCAAGATCTTTTTTAGTTCTGCAGATTCAGAGTCAGAAACATGCCGAGCAAAGCCTTCCAAAAATTGAAGTGACTCAGGATCGTTCTTGCAGAGATAGATGATTTTATGTGCCAACCTCCGAATAGCTTGCGGCGATCTTCTATAAAAAGACCTCTCGGCAGCAAGATTCAGGAGATGAAGAATATGGGCAAACGTGTCCAGGGTAGCAGAGTCCCCTTCCATGAGTCTTCTTCTATCAACTTCCAGATAAAGGCTTGTGACAAGTTGTGAAGACAACCTTTTGACATCGGGGGGTCCCTTCGAGCGATAAATCAGATCCTCTGCTCTTCGATAAAAATCGTCCCTAATCTCCTCCATCAAATGACTTCCAAGACCGGACCGCTCAGAAACTTTTGAGAGACATCTCTCAACAAGTCGTATGATAGCTGCAGGTGTTACGGAGATAACAGACGACATAGTACCCTTACCTGCGCACAGCCGACGGCGCAGCCTCCCTCTCATACTCATGGGCCTGAGCCTCTTTTGTCACTTCCACCAAAAGCTCCCGCAGGGCCTGGGCAGGGGGTGGTCCTTCGGCATGGATGAGTTGAATCAGGCGATCCGTAAAACGAAATCTCTGGGGATACCGCGGATGGATGGATAGGATGCGCCCGGCAATCGTCAGAAGAATTTTTTGATCTTCAGGCCCCCTCTCTTGCAGACGAGCCAGGGTATTTTCACGATTTCTTTTTTCTCCCCACCCGGCAAGATACTGATACAAGAGAGCATCCGAACCCAGTGCCTCCCTCATCACCTCTTCGATTCGGGCGCCCATCGTCTTCAAACCTTTTGTCATCCCGGGTAGGACCCGCGAAACATCGACGACTTCGTAGGTCATGTCCTGGAAGGCGCGCGTCTCCCCAAAAAAAGGAAACTGGGGCCCCTCATCTGCTTTGGAGCTGATATTTTCCCCGCCCCGTATGGCAAGAAGTGCAATATTGACAGGCAATTGAAGGGTGTCTGCCAAGTCCATGGCGGCAAGAACCAAAGCACCAGCCACTAAAAATTTTTTCGGCTTTATGGGATCCGGATTACAGGAATAAATGACGGCCTGTTCACGATTGCCAGCATCATCAAAAGTGGTCCGACTCCGTCCTCTCTCTAAAAAAATAAGGGGGCGCACCTGATGGGTTTTCATGGCCGTCACGAGCCTTTGTCGCAGTTTGAGATTTTTGGGATCCTCGCGATCGACATATTGTAATCCAGCAAGGTCAAAGGTAAAAGAAGCCCCCAATTTTTGAACGATTGTATTCCACGTAAAATTCCGGGCCTCTGCCATTTCAATGGCGAAGGGATCCGCATAGGTTTGTAAAAAATTATGGAAAATACCTGAATGAAAAGACGCCCCATAAAGGGCGGGTCCGTCGGGAATCTTTTCACAACCCTTAAATTCTACATTCATGGCGTAGGCCCAGCTGAGGAGACGCACCCAAAGCATCATATGCCGCCGGGCATAATCGATAAATGAAGGATCAATATCATGAAGGGCCCCATGGGGATTTTCGGGTGTCCTCTCCTGATAGCTCCGATACCGTTCAAGAAATTTTTTGGCGCCTACAAAAAGGGCGTAATGACCCAGGGCAAGACTGATACAGCCGGAAGTCACTCCAAAACCCAGGGCCGTATAAATGACGTGTCTTTCTCCCACCGTTTTGCGGAGCCCCCGATGGAGAAGAGAGGGACGATCGGCATAACGAAGGGCAGGCCGCGGGCCCTCAAGGGAGGGAAGAATACGATCAAAAACGGCGTTCACCGCCTCTCGTCGCACAAAAGTGACAAATTCACGAAGACTTGGCGTCTGCACCCTGGACGATCCCACGACACCGAATGTCATCCTAATGACCCTTTCTTAAAATCAAATTGTGGATTTTTTACTTCGGAGACTCGTCAGGATCGCCGGAGCCTTGGTCGCTGCCTTCGCCTTGCGAACCGCTGCCACTACCGCCGGCGTCTCCGTCTAACACGACGGGAGGAGGGCCATAGTGGTCCTCTAAATGTTTTCTTTCCGCGTCTGTCAGCAACTCCTCTACAGGCGCAACGACGGGAACAATGGGTCTGACAGGAATAGGGGCATCTACATCAGGATTAAGCAAATTCACAACACCCATCGCCGGATCTAATGGGACATCAAAACGGGCGGGAGCTTGATAATTCACACCGTGGACCTGAAATCCAAAAAGGTTTTCGTAGAGCCAATGAAATGCCTGGAGGCCGATACCCATTTCGGGGGTAACATTGCAGCCAGGAGTCCCATTCGCATCATAGATCTCACGGATAGCCCTCTGCGTTCTCGGAGCCAGCTCATCCGTATCCAGTCGTAACCGACCTTCGGAATCAATATGCTTCTTCCATTCCTGATCAGAACCATAAAGATAAGAAACCATCCTGAGGGCCACATCCAGGGGATCAAGATAGGGCACCCCTGATGCGACATTGGCACCGAGATAAGCCGCCAGATATTTAACAACACTTGGAATCGCCGCAGAAGCCGTTGTCACGACAGCCGGGAGTACAGCAGAGAAGGCCTTGCCATTTAAAGATCTAAGTTGCTCACGAATTGCGCGGGTCGCACGATCTATGTCTTTCTTGGCATCCCCCATGGTCCCTTCCCAATAAACGCGCCGTAAATCATTTGAATCTTGAGAACCTATGTAACTATAAGCCGCAACCGTCGCCCCCTCATTCAAGAGACCGGCAGAGAGAAGAGCTCCAACCCATAACTGGAGATCTTGCCCCCCCATGACTTGAATCGTATCAAATCTTTCTTGAGCCGTTGCCGCAAGGATACGGACGGGCGTCGTCCTGCCTGTCTTATAATCGATCCCAACCGTATAGAGGGGTTCTCCATTAACCTTAATAACTGAGGCCCAAGTCTGACCCTGATAAGTGCGCCGAGGTGCTGCTACACTATAAAAGAGGGCGTCCAGTCTGAGGCCGGCATTTCTCAAATCCTCGATAACACGATTTCGAGTCCCGTCCTGGAAGGCGTCGGCAATATAAGTACGATCGAGGGTACCTGCCTGATGAAGGGCAGAAGTTAAGTACCAACCTGGAGAGACACGACGAACGGCACTTCCATCTTTTTCAAAAACGGGAAGCCCTTCGTGTCCGAGTCCAATAATATTCTCAAATCCAGCCGCTCTTAACGCAATGGCTGTCGAACTTCCAAAACCAAGGGTGGTACTCCCAATGACAAGGGCCGTCCTCCCTTCAGCCAGGGGCAAGGGCTGGGGAATAGCCTGGGCTGCGCGCGTTATTTGTCTGACAGCCTGAACACGACACCCTTCCGGGTGGGCCGCCAAAATGGCCATCCCCTTACCTGCCGGGGCACTCAAAACTTGCATCACGGGATCACCCATAAACGACCTCTCTTTCGTAAACCCTGTTTCGCAGGGTTTCCGATAAAGTTGCTAAAAATTTTCGATCTCCTGCATTTTTTTTTGGGCCGTGGCAATTCTTTCGAAAACCTTGCCGACCATGGGACTGTTTCAGTCAACTGAAAAAAAGTCATGACTTTTTTTCAGTTGGGTGCCAATCTCTCTTTCATGAATATTCGCTACCTTTCTAAGATCTTGGAACATCACCTAAAAACCATGCGTCAGATGGTTTTTTTAGTAGGCCCCCGACAAGTGGGTAAAACGACCCTTGCCCAGTCGTTTTTATCCCCCCCGGTGGCGGGGATAAATTTTTTCAATTGGGACGTACCCGATCATCGCAAAATTCTTCTCAGCCATATCTTTCCTGGCAAAGAACCTCTCTCACAAGACATCCTTGTCTTTGACGAGATTCATAAATATCCCCGGTGGAAAAACACACTCAAAGG
>OBEQ010817701.1_pt1 | contig 86211 bp, 72 predicted proteins | sample 1670901 | NCBI WGS metagenome assembly OBEQ01 (sample SAMEA104232315, study PRJEB22302) | groundwater metagenome | biome: forest; feature: aquifer; material: groundwater | place: USA | collected 2011-08-07 | depth 5.4 m | reverse complement strand
GACTTGCCATAACCTGCCGCGCTGTACCGGTCTCGAATGTCCCAGATGAACTGCCGAAACGTGAACGTCTCACCCGCTTGACCTTTCAGGACCTCGTCGACGCGAAGGGTGACGACGACCGTCATCAGGTTGGGGAACTCGGGGTGCGGCTCAAGGCGCACGCCGGCTACGCGACCCCGCACGATGGTGGCGGCCTCGTCCGACATCTCGCCAAGATTTTGCGGCAGAGTGAGGGCACCGCGCTGCGCCTCCAACGGCGCGGCCGGCAATACGAGGAACAGCAGGGCCGCTGCGGCATATCTCAAGTGCAAGGCTTTCGACATTCGCTTCACAGGCATCCTCGCTTCAGGGGCCGGAAAGGGGGCTCTGAACAGCATACACCAGATTGATTCCGAGGCGCCTACTGTAGAGTAGTGCCATATCGGGCAAGCGGCCAAGTGTCACCCCGCGGCGGCCAAGGAAGACTCACAGCGATCTGCCAAACTCCGGGCAACTCGCACACTCGCCAGGGGAGCGACCTCTGGTAGAATTGCGGCGCCATGCGAGCGAGAAATCTTTGCGCTTGCGTACTTGTCTTTGTTCTTGCCGGAATCCTTCACTCCTCACCGCAATCCGCCAGGCCCGGTTCGGCGAGCCGCGAGGGCAAACAGGCCGGCCCCAGCCGCTCTGCGCCACAGCCCAAGGCTCCCAAAGCGGTGGTGGCGGCGGATCTGGACCAGCGCCTGGCGAAATTCCGTCGTGTGCGCATGCCGTTCCGCTCCGCCGGGCTTTCCGCCCGCGAGCGCCAACTGGTCACCAAGCTGGTGGAGGCCTCGCACTACCTCGAAGACATCTACTGGCGCCAGAGCGACCCCGCAGGACTAGCGCTGTATAGCTCGCTCGCCGGAAGCAAAAACGCCGAAGACGCCAAGCTGCGCCGCTTCCTGTTCATCAATGGTAGCCGGTTCGATCTGGTGGACGAGAACAGGCCGTTCGTGGGCACCGATCCCATGCCGCCGGGGCGCGGACTGTACCCGCCGGGACTCACCCGCGAGCAAATCGAGGCGTACGTCAAGGAACATCCGGAGAAAAAAGCGGAGATTTACAGCGGCTACACGGTGGTGCGGCAGAACGGCCTGGCACTCGCGGGCGTGCCCTACCGCGTGGCCTACCGGCAATTTCTCAAGCCCGCCACCCGAGCGCTGCGGGAGGCCGCGGCGCTCAGCGTGGACCCGGCGTTCGCCAATTTTCTTCGCCTGCGGGCCCAAGCCCTGCTCACCGACGACTACTATGCAAGCGACATTGCCTGGCTCGACCTCAAGAATCCAAAATTCGACGTGATCTTCGCCCCTTATGAAACCTACCTGGACGATCTTCTCGGCGTGAAGACTTCCTACGGGGCGGCAGTGCTCATCCGCGATGAAGCAGAAAGCCGACGACTGGCTGTATTCCAGCAATACGTCGCCGACATCCAGGACGCGCTGCCGCTCGACCCAGCTGACCGCCCCTCCAAGCGCGGGCATCGCACGCCCATGCAGGTGATGGACGCGCCGTTCCGCGCCGGCGACCTGCGCCACGGCTATCAGGCTGTCGCCGATAACCTGCCCAACGATCCCCGCATCCACCAGGAAAAAGGTACAAAGAAAATTTTCTTCAAAAACTTCATGGACGCACGGGTCAACTACATCGTCCTGCCGATTGCGCGAAGGTTGATGCGCGCTGACCAGGCCGCCAAAACCTCGGGCGAGGGGTACCTGGCGGTGGTGATGATGCACGAAATTTCACACGGCCTCGGTCCTGCCTTCGCGCGCAAGGACGGCAAACAGGTGGACATCCGCGAGGCGGTCGGTCCGCTCTACGGCGCGCTGGAAGAGGCCAAGGCCGATATCATCGGACTGTTCGGGCTGAAGTGGTTGGTGGATCGCGGCGCGCTGCCGAAGGAACGACTGGAGGAGTATTACGACTCCTATGTGGCAGGCATTTTCCGCACCGTGCGCTTCGGCATCGCCGAAGCGCACGGCCGCGCCGAAATCATGGAGTTCAACTTCCTGTTTGCCCAGCAGGCCATCACTCGCGAGGCGGAGTCCGGTCGCTACATCGTCAACTATGCGCGCATGCCGCAGGCCGTCGCTTCGCTCGCGCGGGAGCTCCTGGAGATGGAAGCCACCGGCGACCGCGCTCGCGTCGAGCAGTGGTTCGGGAAATATTCAGTGATGCCCGCCGAGCTCGCCGCGGCGCTGGCCAAAGTCTCCGACATCCCGGTGGACATCGATCCTGTTTTTTCGTTTCCGGAGCCCATCCGATAGAAGCGCCGCACGCGGCAAAGGAGCACGCAGATGGAAAAACCCTACCCCCAGAATTTCGCCAACCATGCCCGCATCCTGACCGGCTTCCACCGCGTTGCGCTCCCTCTCATCACGCTGAACCTGGCTTGGTCGCTCTACCGGTTGAATCGTGCCTTTTCGGCCGGATCGGTCTTCACCGTGGTAGACGCGCTGTCGGGAGTTGCGCTGGCCGCTGCCCTGATCCTTTTGTTCATCTACGCGCGAAATTTTGCGCTCACCGTGCAGGACCGCGTCATCCGGTTGGAGATGATGCTCCGGCTAAACGAGTTTCTGCCGACGGACCTGCGGCCGCGGATCAGCGAGTTCACCGTCGACCAGCTCGTTGCGCTGCGCTTCGCCAGCGACTCCGAACTTCCCGAGCTGGCGCGTCGCGTCCTGGCGGAGAGCCTGAGGGACCGGAAAACCATCAAGAGATTGATTCAGAACTGGAAGCCGGACTTCTTGCGCGTCTGACGCGGGTGAGTGGCGGCGCAGATGCTCAGGCGCACAATCCGAGAAAACGGAGAATCCCACCATGACACCGCAAGAGTTGGAAGATCTCTGGGCCCGCCACATCGCCGGAGAGTTCGCGCAGAAGGATGTGGAGGCCACCCTGGCGACAATGGTGGACGACGCCTGCGTCAACCACGTGCCGGTAAACTCCGGCGGGCGTGGGAAGAACGAGCTCCGTGCCTTCTACCGCGATATCTTCATCCCCTCCTGGCCGGAGGACCTGAAAATGACGCTGGTGAACCGCGTCGTGGGCAAGGCGCAACTCGTGGACGAGCTGCACCTCAGCTTTACGCACAGCCGGCCGATGGACTGGTTTCTCCCGCGCGTGCCGCCGACGCATCGCAAGGTGGAGATTGACTTGGTCGTGGTGGTGCAGTTCCGCGGAGACAGGCTGGCCTGCGAGCGCATTTATTGGGACCAAGCTACCGTGCTCCGGCAAGTGGGCTTGCTGCAGCAGTGATCTTTCACTGACGGTGCCCACTGGCATCGCCCGGGCGGAGAGAATCTGTGTCCTGGAAGCAAGGCGAGTCGAGTAGCTCAGCGACAAATAGCAGCGTAGGCTGACAAACTCTTCGCGCTTCCGCGCAAAGCTGGGAAGCCTTGCGCCCGACTATTGTTTTTCCATCTCGCCCACGAGGGAACCGTTCAGAAAATTATTCGGCTCGATGCTGACCATGCGCACGCGCTGGCCTTGCGCGCTCAGCACGATGCTCCAGGTATCCACGCTGCTATCAAAGCGCATGGTGAGCATGCCCGTGCCGTCGGGGTTCACGGTGTAGCTGCCCGTGAGGTTGAATCGGAACTCGAACCCGTCTTCGGTGCGACGCTCGCTCCCGCCGGTGATGTTTCCATTGCCGTCCAGGAGCAGCCGGCCGACGGCCACCACGTGCGAGCCGTGGCCTTCAAACCCGTCGAAGCTGAAGACGTAAGCGCCTTGCAAGCTTGCGTTGGTGAAGGGACCCTGCGCATGGACCACGCCGTCGGAGGGCGGGAACCCCGTGGACACACGGCAACCGACCAGCGGCGACAAACTCGCCGCGAGGAACACGATCCGCCAAGTCTTGCCCATCGCCTGCCTCCAACTTCTTCCTGCCCGCGGCCAGGAGTCTTCGAGATGGCCCCAGTGGGTGTGCCAAGCCGCCGGCGGTCCAGCGACTGTGAATCCATATATCCCAGAACGTTCCGCCGGGCGGTGATTCGCCCGCACTAGTTCGATTCGCCCTTGCCGGAAGAAGTTGGCTGGAGCGGTTATCCTTGAGGCCCCAGGCAATCTGGCTATCCTAGTTGGCCAGGGCGGTCGCGGCGTTGCCGGCCGTTGCATCTTCCGGTTAGAATGCTGCCTCGCCTCGCAGGCAGAGCGGACGATGCAGATTCCCTCAGGTACATCAGCGCAGCCGCAGCAGCCATTGACGACCAGCGGCGAATTGGCCCATTGGGTCTACGATGCGCGCCAGCGCACCATCGAGCTGGTGGCCGACCTGAACGACGAGCAGTTGTTGGGCCCGCGCTTGGCCATCATCAACCCGTTTCTCTGGGAAATCGGGCACGTGGCGTGGTTCCAGGAGAAGTGGGTTCTCCGGGGCGCGGCGGGCGAGCCGCCCATTCGCGCCGACGGCGACTCGCTCTACGACTCCTCCGCCATCCCGCACGACACCCGCTGGGACCTGCCGCTGCCGTCGCGGGAAGATACGCTCGCCTACATGCGCGCCGTGCGCGACCGCGTCATCGAGCGGATCGACCGCGGCCCACTGCGCGACCTTGAGCTCTACTTCGTTCGCCTGTCGGTGTTCCACGAGGACATGCACACCGAGGCATTCACCTACACCCGACAAACGCTGGCCTACCCCCCGCCGTCGTTTTCCAGCCACGACGCCCGGGCGCCGGCCCGCGCCGCCGGCGCGCTGCCCGGCGAAGTGGAGATTCCTGGCGGGTGCTTTCTTCTTGGCGCTTCGCCTGATGAGCCGTTTGTGTTCGACAACGAAAAGTGGGCCCACCCGGTGGAGATCGCGCCGTTCTTGATGGCGCGAGTGCAGGTTACGCAGGCCGAGTTCGCCGCCTTTGTCGAGGACCGCGGCTACCGCCGCCGCGAGCTCTGGAGCGAGGAAGGCTGGCGCTGGCGGGAGAGCGCGGCCGCGGAGCATCCGCTTTATTGGAAGCGCGAAGCCAGCGGCTGGCTGCGGCGCGATTTCAACCGCTGGGTTCCCCTCGAGCCGCACCGCCCGGTGATCCACGCCAACTGGTGGGAAGCCGAAGCGTATTGCGCATGGGCAGGCCGGCGGCTGCCGACCGAAGCGGAATGGGAGGTCGCCGCTTCGGCCGAGCCTGCGGCCGGTGGCCGAACTCTTGGGGAGAGTAAGCGCCGCTTCCCGTGGGGCGACGATCCGCCTACACCGGACCGCGCCAACCTCGGCTGGCGGGCGACGGGCCCCAGCGATGTTGCCGACTTCGCCGCGGGCGACAGCGCGTTCGGCTGCCGCCAGATGATCGGCAATGTCTGGGAGTGGACGAGCAGCGACTTCCAGCCATATCCCGGCTTCGTCATCGACCCCTACAAGGAATATTCGCAGCCCTGGTTTGGAACGCACAAGGTGCTGCGGGGCGGCGCCTGGGCGACACAACCTCGGCTGCTGCGCAATACCTGGCGCAATTTCTATCCGCCGCATCGGCGCGATGTGTGGGCGGGATTTCGCACCTGCCGGCGCGCCTAGCAAGGTATTCACCCTCCGTGAAGATCTGCCTCGTCACGCCGTCACCCCCCGGGTCGCGGCACGGCAATCGCACGACCGCGTTACGCTGGGAGCAAATCCTGTGCGAGCTGGGCCACCAAGTAGATGTCGCGCAGGAGTGGAATGGCGAGGCGTGCGACCTTTTGGTGGCGCTCCACGCCCGGCGGAGTTTTCCTTCCGTGGAGCGTTTCCGGCGGGCGCACGCGCGCGCGCCGCTCGTCGTCGCGCTGACCGGCACCGACCTCTACGCCGACCTTCCGAGCAACGCCGAGGCGAGAACGTCGCTCGAGCTCGCGTCGCGGCTCGTCGTGCTGCAACCGCTCGCCATCGACGCGCTGCCCCGGCAGGCGCGGGAAAAGGCTCGGGTGATCTATCAGTCGGCCGAGTCGCCTCTGCGGAGCGAGCCGGCTGACCCGCGCGCTTCCCAGGTCTGCGTGCTGGCTCACCTGCGCCCGGTGAAGGACCCGCTCCGCACCGCGCTTGCCGTGCGCGCGCTGCCGGCATCCTCTACCATCCAGGTGATGCATGCCGGGGCGGCCCTGAACCCGGAGATGGCGGAATCGGCTAGGGCCGAGCAGCGCCGCAATCCGCGCTATCGCTGGCTCGGAGACCTGCCGCGAGACGAGGCGCTGCGGCTGCTGGCCCGTTCGTGGCTGCTCTCGCTCACCTCTCAGCTAGAAGGCGGCGCCAATGTCGTCACCGAGGCTATCGCCGCTTCCGTGCCGATCCTTTCCAGTCGAATCCCCGGCTCGATTGGTCTCTTGGGCGCGGATTATCTCGGCTACTTCCCGGCGGGCGACACCGATGCGCTGCGCGAACTCCTGCTGCGCGCCGAATCGGATGCTGCGTTCTACCGCGAGCTCAAGAAACGCTGCGATGCTCTGAAGCCGCTGGCCGACCCGGCCCTCGAAAAGCAGCGCTGGATATCCCTGCTGGCGGAGTTGCAGTTAGAAACAGAGCAGGCTGCCGGGTCCTGACGGAGCGGCGTTGGACATCCAACTGGGTGGACGGGCCACGTGGCCGAATGGATCGCGAGAGGTTCGGGAATGGGCCGTTTGGAGCGCAAACCGGTTGCGTCTCTCCCGGTAACCGTTGACTTCGGGCGGAACATCTGCGGCGACCTGTCGTCGGCCGAGCGGAGCGAATGGCTGGTGACAAACGGCATTGGCGGGTTCGCCTCCGGCACCCTGGCCGGCCTGCTGACACGCCGGTATCACGGATTGCTGGTCGCCGCGCTCAAGCCGCCGCTGGGTCGCACCCTGCTGGTCGCAAAGCTCGAAGAAGTCGCTGAGTATGACGGTCGCGCCTATTCGCTCGGTACCAACCGCTGGGCCGACGGCCCGCTCGACCCGCAGGGCTTCCGCGAAATCGAAAGGTTTCGCCTGGAAGGGACCACGCCGGTCTGGACCTTTGCCTGCGCCGAGGCGCAGTTGGAAAAGCGCATCTGGATGCAGCCCGGTGCCAACACAACCTACATCGAGTATCGCCTCGCTCGCGGCGCCGGCCTGATGCAACTCGAGCTGAAGGCCCTAGTGAACTACCGCGATTTTCATGCGAACACTCATGCGGGCGACTGGCGGATGAATGTCGAGCGCGTCGAGCACGGCCTGCGCGTCGACGCCTTCGACGGCGCCACGCCGTTCTACCTGCTAAGCACCACTGCCGCTGCCGAGCCGGCGCACGAATGGTACCGCAATTTCGACCTGGCGGAGGAGCGGTATCGCGGGCTGGATGATCGCGAGGACCATCTGCACGCGGCCACGTTTCGCGCCACGCTTCAGCCGGGCGAATCGCTGACCGTAGTTTGCAGCACGGATTCCCAAGCCGGTGTTGACGGCCGCGTCGCCTGGGCAGCGCGCCTTGCCGAGGAGGAGTCCCTGTTGGCCCGCTGGGCGGCGAGTCCGGCGTCATCGGCAAAGGCAGCGCCGGCATGGGTGCGCCAACTCGCCCTCGCCGCGCATCAATTCATCGTCACGCGCCCGCTCGCCGACGAGCCCGAGTCGCGCTCGGTCATCGCGGGCTTTCACTGGTTCGGCGAATGGAGCCGCGATGCGATGATCGCCTTGCCGGGGCTGACGCTGGTCACCGGCTGGCCCGAAATCGCGCGCGACATTTTGCGCACGTTTGCGCGCTTCGCGGACTGCGGCATGCTCCCGAATGTTTTCCCCGATGCCGGTGGAACGCCAGGATACAACGCCGTGGACGCCACGCTGTGGTACTGCGAAGCCGTGCGGCAGTATTACGCCGCAACGCGCGATGGCGAGCTGCTGCGCGAGCTCTTCCCTGTGCTGGCAGACATCATCGAGTGGCACTTGCGCGGCACGCGTTACCACATCCACGCGGATCCTGTCGACGGCCTGCTCTACGCCGGCGAGCCGGGCGTGCCACTCACCTGGATGGACGCCAAGGTGGGCAACTCGGCTGTGACGCCGCGGATCGGCAAGCCCGTCGAGGTGAACGCGCTCTGGTTGAATGCGCTGGTCACCATGGCGCAATTCGCTCGCGCACTCCGGCGGCCCGCCAGGGACTACGAAATGATGGCCCAGCGCGCTCGCGCCGGCTTCCCGCGTTTCTGGAATCAAACCCGCCGGTATTGCTTCGATGTGCTCGACGGGCCCGAGGGCGACGACGCCTCGCTGCGACCCAATCAGATTTTCGCCGTGTCGCTTCCGGAAAGCCCGCTCGTGCCGGAGCAGCAGCGCGCCGTGGTGGATATCTGCGCGCGACATCTGCTGACTTCGCACGGTCTGCGCAGCCTCGCGCCGGACGACCCGCGTTATCGCGGGCACTACGCCGGACCGCCGGCAGCGCGCGACGCCGCGTATCATCAGGGAACCGTGTGGGGCTGGCTGCTGGGACCGTTTGTCCTGGCGCACCTGCGGGTGTACGGCGATCCGGCGAAGGCCGCCTCGTTCCTCCTGCCGATGGCGCATCACCTGGAGGCGCATGGGTTGGGCAGCGCCAGCGAAATCTTCGACGGCAACGCGCCCTTCACGCCCCGCGGATGCATCGCGCAGGCCTGGACGGTGGGCGAAGTGTTGCGCGCCTGGGCGGCCACGGCCGCCGCCGCGGCGCCGTCCGCGAGCCGGCATCGGCAGCGAGCGGAAAAGGCGACTTCGCCGAAAAGCGTTGCGCGCCGCGAGCAGGATAGAAGCAAGAAAGCGACTGCAGGCTCAGCAGAGCAGGAATAATAGTCCTGGCAGTGGTTCCGACAAGCCAACAGGCACTGACCTGCGCGAACCACTGAATTGAAAAGGAGACCCCGCCGATGAAATACGACGCCATCGTGATTGGCTCCGGCCAAGCCGGCAACCCTCTCTCGCACAAACTGGCCGATTACGGCTGGAAGGTCGCCCTGATCGAGAAGGCGCACCTGGGCGGCACGTGCATCAATACGGGCTGCACGCCCACAAAGACGATGGTGGCGAGCGCGCAGGTGGCTCACTATGCCCGCGACGCAGCGCGGTGGGGAGTGCGCGCAAAGGACGTGAGCGTTGATCTGACCGCGATTGTGGCGCGCAAGAACCGCATCGTCGAGAGCTTTCGCTCCGGGCAAGAGCGCAAGGTCAGCCAACGCCCCAACCTGAATCTGTTCCGCGGCCAGGCCCAGTTCATCGGCCCGCACCGGCTGGCCGTGGGCGACCAAACGCTCGAGGGCGAGCGCATCTTCATCAACACCGGGACTCGCGCCGCCATTCCGCGGATCGAGGGCTTGGATGCGGCCAGTTACCTGACCCACGCCAGCATCATGGAGCTGACCGAGCTGCCCGAGCACCTGCTGGTCCTCGGCGGCGGCTACGTCGGACTTGAATTCGGACAGATGTTTCGCCGCTTCGGCAGCCGCGTCACGCTCATCCACCAAAGCGGCCAAATCCTGCCCCGCGAGGACGCCGATGTAGCCGGCGAGCTGCAGAAGATTCTTGAGGGCGAAGGCATTCGCTTCTTGCTTAATACAAGCACCCAGCGCGTACAGAAGGCCGATGGTCGGGTCGTGCTAAACCTCAACGGCCCGAGCGGCGCCGGGACGGTTTCCGGCACCCATCTGCTCGTGGCCACGGGACGCGCGCCCAACTCGGACGGCTTGGGTCTGGAGAGCGCGGGAGTGGAAACCGACAGCAAAGGCTTCATCAAAGTGAACAGCCGCCTGGAAACGAATGTGCCGGGCATCTGGGCACTGGGCGACGTGAAGGGCGGACCGGCGTTCACCCACATCTCTTACAACGACTTCCAAATTGTTTACGCCAATCTGATTGAGGGCAAGAATCGCACCATGGAGAACCGCTATGTGCCCTATGCGGTCTTCACCGACCCGCAACTCGGCGGCGTCGGCCTCACCGAGAAGGAAGCGCACGCCCAAGGCTACAAATTGAAGATCGGGAAGATCCCCATGAGTTATGTCGCCCGCGCCATCGAGCGCGACGAAACCAGCGGTCTGATGAAGCTTGTCGTGGACGCCTCGAATGACCACATCCTCGGCGCATCGATCCTGGCCAGCGAGGGCGGCGAACTTGTCCAAATGCTCGGCATGCTGATGCTTGCGGGCCTGCCGTACACCCTGCTGAAGGGCGCCGTGTACATCCACCCGACACTCGCGGAAGGGTTTTTCGCGCTGATGGAAAGCGTCAAGCCTGCGGATTGATCCGGCAGTTTCTGAGGACCTGTCGAAGGAAATTTGCCCGGCCTTCTCCATCGCCCGATCCACCCGACGATCGTGGTCCGCACGCCATTCCTGTCCTTGAGCTCCGCGGGCACGGCGGCATCCGCCTGAGCCCGTGCGCATGCAGATGACCGACGACCATCGCGGTAGAACGCCGGGAAGCGGCTCGAGCGTCAATCCATTTTCGGGAGCAGCTCCAGACTCGTGCAGGGGATGTGCCGATGACGAGGGATTTCCTCTAGATATCTGCGCGGCTCTGGAATTTGTGGAAGCAGATCCCGCATGAATATGCGGATAGTCCTGGAGTCCCAAAGGCTTACGACGGCGCCCCTGCCATCCGATGGATTCTTCTTCTCCGTTGGTTCGTCCGTGGCTAGGCGATTCGCTCAGCTATAGGCGCGACGATGAGTATCGCTTCTGCGTCGATCGTGATATCCACCCAATCGCCTACCACTACGCCGCCCTTATCGAGGGCGGAGTTCCAACTGACGCCGAAATCATGCCGATTGACGGTGGTCTCGGCAAGGAACCCCGCGCGAGTCTTCGGCCCCTTATCGATGCCCCCTTCCCACCAGGGTGTCACCCATTGCCCCAAATACCGGACCTTCAAAATAGTCGCACGAGTGACGCCCCGAATGGTCAAGCGACCCGTCACGAGAAAATCGTGGTCGCCGATGACTTCGACCTTGTCGCCGGTGAAAAGGATCTGGGGATAATGCTCCACATCCAGGAAGTCCGCGCTGCGCAGGTGCGCGTCCCGATCCGGCTCTCCGGTCCAGATGGACCGCGCATCCATCTGTACCTCAACCCGGGAGTCCCGGGGGTTCTTGGGATCAAAAACGATTCGGCCGCGGACGATCTTAATATGTCCGCGGACATAGCAGACCATCATGTGGCGTGCACAGAACCCGGCAGAAGTATGACCGGGCTCGAGAAACCACTCGGCCATCGGTGTACCTCATCGAGAATTGTGGAATGATCGCCGTTCGCTTTATAACTGAACACCCCAAACAAGTATAGGGCTTCCGCCGCGGCATTCCTCGCGAAAAATGACCCAGACCTCTCGCGAGCGGCGATCCATCTTTGCCCAGACTAATCCTGAAAATGACTGTAGTCTACCGACGGTCCCAACTCACTTCCGTTTTGGCTGAGGGCGGACAGTCGCTGCGCGTCCCCCGTGTCCTTCGGCTCAACTGTACGGCGCACGGTCATTGACCCACCCCACCACCCCCACTACGATACAAACGAGATGGTCATTGGCTCTAAACAGCGCGTGATGTTGACCGGCATCCTGCTCTGTTTTTTCCTTTCCGGCGCGGCAGGATTGGTCTACCAGGTCACCTGGGGCAAAGCGCTGGGGCTCGTATTCGGCCACACCGTCTACGCAATTGCAACGGTGCTGGCGGTGTTCATGGGAGGTCTGGCGCTGGGCAGCGCGTGGCTCGGCCGGTGGAGCGAACGCCACGCGCGACCCCTCGCGCTCTACGGCTGGATCGAGTTGGGCGTAGCCGCTACAGCCGCGGTCTCGCTGGCCGGTCTCTTTGGTGTGCGCGCGCTCTACGTGGCTGCCTACCACGCCGTCACCGGCTCCGCGGCAGCGCTGCTCGGCCTGCGCTTTGTAGGAGCAGCCATCGTCCTGTTGCTGCCGACGTTCCTGATGGGAGGCACGCTGCCCATTCTGGTGCGTGGGCTGACGCGCAGCTCCACCGAACTGGGCGCGCGCGTCAGCCGACTCTACTGGGTAAACACCGCTGGGGCTGTGGCCGGCACGTTGGCCGCGGGTTTCCTTTTCCTTCCCGCTCTGGGCTTGCGCCTGACCGTGGCCGCCGGCGTCGCGCTCAACGTGCTGGCCGGCGCCACTGCGCTGTTGCTCAGCCGGTCGGAGCTGGAAATCGCTCCTGCTACGCCCGAGGCCGCACCCGCGCCGCAGGCCGAGGGCACAGTTGCGACCCCGCAGCAGCGCCCGTGGCTCTTACTGGGGGGGTTCATGGTCGTTGGCGCTACCGCAATGGCCTACGAAATCGGCTGGACGCGCTTGCTGGCGACTATCTTAGGCAGTTCCACTTACGCTTTCACGCTTATGCTGGCAACATTCCTGACCGGCTTGGTGCTCGGCAGCGTGATTTTCGAGACGTGGTACAAGCACGCCAATAACGTGAGCCTGCGTACGTTTGCCCTGACGCAGACTCTAACTGCGCTGGCCGCGCTCATCTTTTTGGTTTTCTTTCACCAACTGCCGCGGGTGGTGCCACCCCTGCTTCGCGCGACACACGAAACTTTCGGCGGGCTGGTCCTGGCGCAATGTGTTACCAGCGTCCTGGCCATGCTGCCTGCTGCAATCGTTTTCGGGTTCAACTTCCCGGCGGTGACGCTGCTGATCACGGGCCGTCCCGAGGCCTCCGGAGGCTACGCCGCCGCAGTGGGACGCGCCTATGCCGCCAACACCCTGGGCGCCATCGTGGGCGCGACGCTCACCGGCTTCTGGCTGGTGCCAAAGTTGGGCAGCTTCCGCGTGGTGGCCTTAGCCGCCGGGGTCAATCTCATGCTCGCCGCTACGCTCGAGTTCCGCTCCACGCCACGTCGGTGGCTGGCCGCAGCTCGCAACGTGGCCCTGGTGTTGCTCGTAGCGGCGGTGGCTTGGTCTGGTGCGTTTTATAACCGCGCGCTGGCCACCTTTGGAACCGTGCTCTACTGGAACATTTACAAGGGCCATCTCACTGTTGCCGAAACGGCCGCCACCACCGACATCCTGTTTGCCGCCGACGGTTTGAACGCCTCCATTTCGGTAGCCCGTGCGGATGACTATCTCGCCCTGCGCACCAATGGCAAGGTAGATGCCTCGAACCACGACGCCATCACGCAGCTTTTGCTCGGCCACCTGGGCGCGATATTTCATCCCGCGCCCCGGCGTGTCCTGGTGATCGGTTTCGGCAGCGGGATGACCGTCTCGGCGCTGGCGCGCTATCCCGAGGTCGAGCGCATCGATTGCGTGGAGATCGAGCCCGCGGTGGTCCGCGCCGCGGCATACCTGGAAACACTCAACCGCGGCGTGCTGCAGGACTCGCGCCTGCACATGATTCTCGACGACGCGCGCAATTTCCTGCTCACTACCCGCGAGCAGTACGACTTGATCGTCTCCGAGCCTTCCAACCCGTGGATCGCCGGCGTGGCCACGCTCTTCACTGAAGAATATTACCGGGCTGGCCGCGCCCGGCTGCGTCCCGGCGGGATCTTCGTGCAGTGGGTGCAAGCCTACTCGCTCTACCCGGACGACCTGCGCATGGTCCTAGCCACGTCTGTTTCGCAATTTCCCCAGGCGACCCTGTGGCACAGCGATGGCCCGGACCTGCTGCTGATGGCCCGCGCTGACCCCGTACCACTTAGCCTCGACCGCTTGCGCAAGCTGTGGTCGAACGCCGCGCTTCACACCGACTACTCAAGCTTAGGACTCAATCAACCCGACGGCCTCATCGCGTTTTATCTACTCGACGACTCCGAGCTTCGTCGGCTGGCCGTCGGTTCGCCGCGCAACACCGACGACCGCACGATGCTTGAATATGACGCCCCTCGCGCCCTGCTCACCAAGCACCTAGTAGAGGAGAACCGCGATCTGCTTCTCGGATATCGCCGAGCACTGCTGCCACAGGACTTGCCGCTCGAAGAGCGTAGCGTGGCCCTGCAAGCTGCGGCAGAGACTTTGCTGAATCTCGAGAGCAAAGATGAGGCGGATCTTTTCCTGGCGGCGCTGGCCAGCGCGCCTCCCACGACCTCACTCGAACTCCTCCGCGGTCGTGTGGCACTCGCACGCAATCGGCTGCAGGAGGCCAAAACCTCTTTCGACTCGGCCTTGCGGCTCGATGGCACCTCGCTGGACGCTGCGCAGGGCCTAGCCGACGTGGCGCGTCGCCGCGGAGATAATCCCACGGCTGAGCTACTCCTCCGCCAGATTCTGACGCGCGATCCGAAGTTCCTGCCCGCTCTGGACGCCATGATCATGATCGAGCGCGACCGGAAAAACTGGCGCCAAGCGGCCGATTGGCAGGCCAAGCGCATCGGTGCCGGTCCCAGCATCGGCCGAAACCATTTTTGCCGCCTCGGCGAGTTCTTGCTGCGTCTGGGCGATCTCCCGCGCGCCGAACGTGCCCTGCTGATTGGGCTCGAGCGCGAGCCGTACAGCTATCCCGCCCACCGCGATCTCGGCGCGCTCTACCGCGAACGCAAACTCTGGTCCCTGGCAAAGGCCAACCTGGAGTTCGTCGTGCGCTTTTTCCCGGACACCAGCGCCGAGACCTACACCGACCTCGCTGACATCTATTCCACGACCGGTGACACTGCAGCAGCGGCGGAAATTCTTCGTAAAGGTCGGCGCATTTTCCCCGAGGATCCGAAGCTCCGCCGTGCCGCGCCGTCGGACTGAGACCGTCTCCGTTCCGACACCCCGCCACCGAGTGTCGAGCGGGCGAGGCTTTGATCAAGAGCTAGTCATTTTGAGGGTGGCGGCGAGCCCGGATCGTTGGGCCAGGCGAGATTTATGTGCCACGCGTTCGAAGGAAGCCAGTTTTTGTTAGAAAGATAGTACGGTGAAAATTAACAGTTCATACGCGTCATGAGCGCTCACATTTAAAGAAACGCGTTCCCCACCTGCTAACATCCAATGCATCGGTAAGAACTGAAAGCTCGGCCCATAAACAGAAGGTCGAAATTCTGAGTTGAATGGTGACCTCCTGTAGATTGCCCACGCTTGCGACTAGGAACGAGGCATAACGTGAAGCGGGGCCGGTAAACCGGACAGGATTGCGCTTGAGAGCTTGTCCTCACCACAGTGCCTACGAGGGCAAAAGGGCATGAGCGCCATCGTGGGGGTATATTTCCTGGATGCTCGCCCCGTAGACCGCTCTGGCCTGGATCGGATGATGGCTTGCCTGGCGCATCGAGGGCCAGATGGGTTGGGTATGTGGGTCGAAGGAGCAGTCGGTCTGGGGCACCGCATGCTTCGGACCACGCCTGAGTCGCTCCGCGAAAACCTGCCGCTCGCAAACAAGGCTGGGAACTTGGTCATTACCGCCGACGCCCGCGTCGACAATCGGGACGAACTCATCGCCATGCTGGGGCAGCAGGGCCGCCCGCGCGCGGAAGTGAGCGACAGCGAGCTGATCCTAAGCGCGTACGAGCGGTGGGGCGAACGCTGCCCAGAGAAACTTCTGGGCGACTTCAGTTTTGCCATCTGGGATGCGCGAAGGCAATTGCTTTTCTGCGCCAGGGACCCTGCGGGAGTCAAGCCTTTCTATTACCATTATCGGTCCGGGCGCGGCTTCGTTTTTGCCTCCGAACTCAAGGCCCTTCTCTGCCTACCGGATGTCCCTCGGCGGCTTAACGAGTTGAGGGTGGCCCAATACTTGGTGCCAAACCTAGAAGATAAGGCCATCACCTTTTACCAGGACGTATTGCGGCTCCCGCCTGCCCAGAGCATGACCGTGACCCGCCAAGGAGCACGGACTCGGGCCTACTGGTCCTTGAATCTCTCCACCGAGTTGCGGCTGCGTTCAGATGATGAGTACGCCGAGGCATTTCGCGAGCTGTTCACTGAGGCGGTGCGCTCCCGGCTGCGCAGCTCCCTTCCGGTCGGTTCTTTATTGAGCGGAGGGCTCGACTCCTCGAGCATTGTCTGCGTGGCGCGGGAGCTGCTCGCGCGGGAAGGAAGTCGGCGCTTACACACCTTCTCCACCACCTTTGACGACGTCCCAGAATGCGACGAGCGATCCTTCATCAGCGCCGTGCTCTCCCAAAACGGCCTGGAGTCTCATCTCGTTCGGGGCGACCTGCGGGGCCCCTTGGCTGACCTGGACCGCGTCCTTTCGCACGAGGACGAGCCCTTCTATGCTCCGAATTTGTTCCTGCACTGGGGTCTTTACACCGCGGCCCAGCAGCAAAGCGTCCGCGTTCTTCTGGACGGCTTTGGCGGTGACGCCGTCGTGTCTCATGGCATGCCTTATCTGACCGAGCTAGCGCGCGCGGGGCGATGGATGACTTTGACCCGAGAGATCAATAGATTTGCGAGAAATTCTCAATGCTCCCCAGGGGGTATCTTTCGTTCCTATGCCATCCGACCCATCGTCCCGGAGCTCTTTCGGCAGGTGTGGCGGGCGCTACGCAGGTGCATGCGATCGGAAGGCCATACCTCGGTTATGAGCCCCGACTTCGCACGTCGCATCGGTCTGACCGGCCGCTCTAACGTCACGCAAGGAAAGCAGTCGCGACCGCCACGGACTTCGCGACAAGGTCACTACGGGGATCTCACCTCGGGCCTGATTCCTTTTTCCCTTGAAGTTGCTGACAAGGCGGCGGCGGCGTATTCTATCGAGCCGCGCTACCCATTTTTCGACCGACGTTTGATGGAGTTTTGCCTGGCTCTGCCCCCTGAGCAGAAGTTCAGCCAGGGGTGGACCCGCGTCGTCATGCGTCGGGCCTTGGGCAATATCCTCCCAGAGGCGATCCGCTGGCGAGGTGACAAAGCCGACTTGAGCCACAGCTTCGACCGGGGGCTGCTGGCCTTTGACCGCGAGCGCCTGGAGGAGGTCATTCTTCGTGATTCGAATGCCATCGAAGGGTATGCAGACCTGACCGCCCTGCGCGAAACCTACCGACGGTACGCTTGCCAGGGTGGGAGCGACGATGCGTTTGCTGTCTGGAGAGCAGTCACGCTTGCCTTGTGGCTTGGCCGCGCCGATTTGACAAACTAGCGAAACGAGATGGGCCCATGAGATCCCAGGAGAAAGCGCCTGAGCAGAGAGGAGAAGGGCAGAAGCAATCGAAGAAGCCATACAGTGCGCCCTATCTGACTGTGCACGGCAACATCGAAATGATTACGGGGGGGAAGGGTTCACAGGCATCCGATAGCCCCATGGGTAGTGGTGGAGGCGGACAATTCCGACCGAGGTCGCGCCCCCTCCGGCCGTGAACATGTTCTCCTATACCGCCTATGGTTTGTGTATCCGCTCCACCCTGCCTCTGCCAGAACTAGCGCCGTGCGAGGCGAGAGCGGATGTGGAAATCCGCCTGGGAAGCGTAGACGACTTGCCGTCGGAGGCGGCCAGCGAGAAAAGTGGGTTTGCCGCGAGCGCAAGGGAAGCCTGTCTCTGGTGGGCGGACATTGGGACATTTCTGGTGCGAAGCGGAAATGAAATCATCGTCGATCCCGTACCAGGGGTGGAGGAGAGGGTGCTCCGCCTGTTCCTCTTGGGGCCGACTTTGGCCCTGCTACTCCATCAGAGAGGACGGTTGGTGTTGCACGCCAGTGCGGTCGGCACGGATCATGCGGCCATTGCCATTTTAGGCGAGTCGGGACAGGGCAAGTCCACGCTAGCTGCGGCCCTTTACGCCCGAGGATTCACTGCAGTGGCAGACGATGTTGTGTCCATCCAGATTGATACCATCGGCCAAAGGGTATCCCCCGGATTTCCGCAGTTCAAACTTTGGCCGGAAGCCGCCGCCGCTCTGGGATATGCCGTTGAAACCATGCCTTGGCTGCACCCTAGCTCAGAGAAGAGAGCTCTCTGCGCCCACCGTGGATTCTCGACCGCGACTCTCGCACCCAAGCGTTTCTACGTGCTCGCCGACGGCCTCGTTGGGGAGATCGAGCTGCTTCGGCGCCAGGAAGCCTTGATTGAACTGCTTCGCCATTCGTATTGTAATCGAGTCCTCGACGTCACCGAGGCACCTTCCCACTTCTCTCACTGCGCGAGTCTCGCCAACAGCGTACCCGTGCGTCGCTTAAGGACACCGCGTTCCCTCCCCGCGATTCCGGAACTGGTGCGAATCGTCGAGCAGGACCTTGCCTTGGACGCTTAAGGCCTTCGCAGCGCTCACTCTCCCGGCAGGCGGGTCGCTCACGGTCGCGCCCAAGAACGCGATGCAGCCGCCCTCACATCGAACGGGCCTAGACTCTTCCCATCCAGGTCACCAGACCCCGGAAATTTCACTCTTTGACTGGACCAGAAACAGGGGGACCTTCAGGCGACCCGCAACCGCCGCATATTACTTCGGAGGTATATTCCACCATAGTAATCTTGTTCTTCGAGCGAGAAGACCCGTCATGGGCAGTCGGATTTCCGCTGCGGTGGCGTGTGGAACTATTAAACGCAAGTACCACCAGGCTTGGGGTCGTGTCCAACCTCACAACCGATAAGCCTTAGGGGACCGCAAGGGAGCGGGCACACAGGGGCGGCTGGCGAGCTGCCAGCCAATGAAACACCGCCAGTTGGTGTAGAATACTCGCCGTTTTCGAACTCAAATAGGAAATCTTGCATGCGTCACGCCAAGAGAGAGGAGAGGGTATGACCACATTCGACCAGCAAGTGGCGGCTGCCAAGCAATGGTTCGCGAGTCCCCGGTTCGCAGGCATCCTCCGCCTCTACTCTCCGCGTGAGGTGGCCGAGCAACAGGGTGTGATTTCCAGCGACTACACGGTCGCGCGACGCACCGCCGAGGAGTTCTACGTGCGCTTGCGCGAGCTGTTCGAGCAGCGCAGGCAGATGACGACCTTTGGTCCCTATTCGCCGGGCCAGGCGGTTACGCTGAAACGGATGGGCATAGAGGGTATTTACCTGGGCGGCTGGGCGAGTTCCGCCCGGGGTTCGCTCTCCGAGGATCCAGGACCGGACCTGGCAAGCTACCCGTTCAGCCAGGTGCCCGACGAAGCCGCCGGGCTGGTCCGAGCACTTCTCACGGCCGACAAGAACCAACACTTCGCGCGCATACGCATGAGCGAAGAACAGCGCAAGGCGACTCCGGTTGTCGATTACCGACCCCTGATCATCGCCGATGCCGACACGGGCCACGGTGGGGATGCACACGTGCGCAATCTGATCCGCCGCTTCGTGGAGGCCGGGGTTCCGGGCTACCACATCGAAGACCAGAAGCCCGGAGCGAAAAAGTGCGGCCACCAGGCCGGTAAGGTGCTCGTCGCCGAGGACGAGCAGATCAGGCGTCTAAACGCGGCCCGCCTGCAACTTGACATCATGCGCGTCCCAGGCATCCTCGTGGCCCGAACCGATGCGGAAGCGGCGACGTTTCTCGAGAATCCTAGCGACGAGCGAGACCAGCCCTTCATCCTCGGCGCAACCAACATCGATCTGCCAAGTTATCGGGTGGGCTATCTCGCCATCCTGAGAAAGCTATTCGAACTGGGTGTCGAGGAGGTCCGGGGACACCTCCTGTTCGACGTGTCGGAGACCGAGTACCGGGCGACCTTTGCTTGGCTTGGGCAGGTCGGGCTCATCTCCATGCTCACGGAGACTGCCCAGGGCCTCAGGCATGCCTCGGCAGCGGAGCTCGACTCGGCGCTCGAGAAGATCGACACACGCTATGTGGAAATCTGGCAGACAGAAGCCGGGCTGAAGACCTATGGGCAGGCGATCGCCGACGTGATGAAGTCCCGCACGGACGAAGGGGAACGTTTCGACATGAGCGTCGAGGAATGGCTGGCGTTCTCGAAACACGCCTCCTTCTACGAAGTGCGCGAGCGGGCGAAGTCCATGGGTATCCAGATCGTCTGGGATTGTGAGCTGCCCAAGACCCCGGAAGGTTTCTATCAAATTCAGAGCGGGATCGATTATGCCATCACTCGATCGCTGGCAGTGGCGCCCTTTGCGGACATGCTGTGGATGGAGACCAAGACGGCGGACCTGGAGTACGCCGGAAAGTTCGCGCAGGCAATCCACGCGGAATATCCCGATAAGATGCTGGCCTACAATTTGTCGCCGTCGTTCAACTGGGACACCACCGGTATGAGCGACGCGGAGATGAAGCGGTTTCCGGAGGAGCTCGGAAAGCTCGGATTCGTCTTCAACTTCGTCACCTACGGTGGACACCAGATCGATGGCTTGGCCGCCGAGGAGTTTGCGACTGCGTTGAAGGAGGACGGGATGTTGGCGCTGGCGCGCTTGCAGCGCAAGTTCAGGCTGCTGGAGTCTCCCTATCGCACGCCACAGACGCTGGTGGGAGGACCACGGCTGGACAGCGCATTGATGGCTTCGTCGGGACGTACGGCGGCAACGAAGGCCATGGGCAAGGGATCGACACACTACCAGCACCTGGTGCAGACCGAGGTTCCCCCCAAGCTGCTGGAGGAGTGGCTCGCGGACTGGAGCAAGCACTGGGAGCATCCGGCGAAGATTCGGGTCGAGCTGCGTCCCCACACGGCCGGCGCGGAACTGTTGGAACTGAGCCTACTCGATGAGCCCGGTAGTAAAAAGCTCGCCAACATCATCTTCGCCCCTGTCCAGGATCGTCGCGGCCGGAACTTCCTCTCGGTGCGCGACCAGAACACCGTCGAGCCGCTGCGCAAGAAGCGAGTGATGACGCTCGTCCAACTGTTTCTGATCCACCGCTACAAAACTAGCTCCGTGCACTACCTCACTCCCACCGAAGATAACGAGTCCCAAGCACAGAGGATGAAGAGTATGGGGATCTTCTCCGACGTGCACACTGAAGTTGGGCAAATCATCGTCGCCAACGTCAACAAGCAGGTTGTGGACGAACTGCTCAAGCCTGACCGGGCTGCCCTCTTGGAAATGATCCGGAAAACATCGCCGCAGATGGCGCAGTCCGCGAATGTAGCCCATCATCACTCTTGAGACGTCCCCTTCGTATCGGTTGAGCTCAGGGCGTCGGTTAGCGTCACGCCCGGATGAACAGAATCGAAACTCGATTTGATGCGGGCTATTCTGAAGGGTCAGGGGTCAGCCCAGAGTCGAGTGAACTCCTTGGAACTCAATGAGATTGGGTAGTGGGCCTGGGGAGACTCGAACTCCCGACACGCGGTTTAGGAAACCGCTGCTCTATCCATCTGAGCTACAGGCCCAACTTGATGCTGGGCCATAGATTAACATACGCGCTTAGGAGCAATTCGAAGCAGTGTAGGGCCCCCGCATGGACCTCGGCGCTGCCCGCATGGCCCCCGGTCAGCTTGGCTGCGCCAAGTCGCTCCGCTCTCCCCGTAGGTTTGAGCGGGGTTTAGGTGCCGCAGGTTCATTCCCAGAGGCAGGTCAACCCGGATGCGCATTTCTCCAGGAAGCCACGGTCATCGTCGGCGAAGGCGTTCAGTCGCTCGCTCTCGACGTCGATCAGACCGAGGACAGCACGCGTCGCCGAGTGTCGGACGGGGACGACAATCTCCGACCGGGTGCCGCCGAATGTGGTCAGGTACCGCGCATCCCTGGTGAGGTCGCCGACCGCCACCGTCCCACCGGAGCGCGCCGCGCCGCCGCACAGGCCCTGGCTGGTCAGAAAGCGGGGATGGGCCGGTTCACCTTGTCCGCTCCACGCGACCGCAGCAATCTCATCGCCTTGGACTTCGTAGATACCGACCCAGCGGTACCCGCCGCTGCGACCGATCAGCTCGGCAACCCGCTCAGCATTGGTGGTGCGGTCGCCTTTGCCCTCCAGAACGCAGCAGAGATGCTCCAGCACCCGCGCATTTCTATCTCTCACGGCCGGCGTCTCCCGACCACGGTCCCACCCGACAGTGTATAGCAGCTCCCCCCGGCGGTGAGCAACCGCGGGTCCCGCCCGGACAGCAATATTCACTCTTCAGAGCTCCGGAACCGCCATGCGATGAAATACTTACAGCCGTAAGCTGTGCTTTGGTATAGGATTAAGCGAGCGTCAGGGGGATAACGGCAAGCTTCTCTTCGCCTGCGGGAATTGGTGTACTCCGAGATGTCGCGTCGCACGAAAATCCGGCGGAAATTGAGGTTCGCGCACACGCGCCTGCGCGAATGGCGCATGATCGCCAAGGGCCTGGCATCCACGCGCCACCCCATCCTCGCGCATATTATCCCCATCCGGCGCTGCAATCTTTCCTGCGCCTACTGCAATGAGTTCGACGACCATTCCAAGCCCGTGCCACTCGAGGTGATGTTCGGGCGGATTGACCGCCTGGCGTCGTTCGGCACCACCATTATCACCATCAGCGGCGGCGAGCCGCTGATGCATCCCGAGCTTGACGAGATCGTCCGGCAGATTCGCCATCGGGGGATGATTGCCGGGCTGATCACCAACGGCTATCTGCTGACCGCCGAGCGCATTGAGCGGTTGAACCGAGCCGGTCTGGAGCATCTCCAGATCAGCATTGATAACGTCATGCCTGACGACGTCTCCAAGAAAAGCCTCAAGGTGCTGGACCAGAAGCTGCAACTGCTCGCCCGGCACGCCATTTTTCAGGTGAACATCAACTCGGTGCTGGGCAGCGGGGTAAAAAACCCCGAGGATGCCCTGGTGGTGGCCCGCCGGGCTGTGGAGCTTGGCTTCACCAGCACGGTCGGCATCATTCACGACGGTAACGGGCAGCTTCGATCGCTGCAGCCGCGCGAGACGCAAATCTTCGAAGAGATCATGGCCATGGGCAAGAGTTCCTTCTCGCGCTTCAACCAGTTCCAACACAACATCGCCCTCGGCCAGCCCAACCAGTGGCGCTGCCGCGCGGGCTCTCGCTACCTCTACATCTGCGAGGACGGGCTGGTGCACTATTGCTCGCAACAGCGCGGGTATCCCGGCATTCCGCTCGAGCAGTACTCGGCCGAAGACCGCCGGCGCGAATTCTATACCCGCAAGGCCTGCGCGCCGCGCTGCACGGTCTCCTGTGTGCAGCAGGTGGCCATGATTGACAACTGGCGCGCGCCGCAAACCCTCAAGCCCGTTGCGGCTCCGGCCGCGTTGCCTCAACCGCTCATCCAGCTCACCGGCATGGGTGGGCGGGAAGAAAGCTAGCCTTTTCTTAAGCTTATCGCTTATCTTCTCGGCCCCCTGACCTCCCCCGCCTCCCTTTTCCCTCCCCCTTGCTGCTGCGGAACACTGTACCTCATCGGCGTTGACGCCTTGCCCGGCGGGCGCTATGTTTTAGTGAAGTCCGAAACAGGCCGGTGCTGCGGGCGAAGCTTCCCCCCGCAGGCCTCTCCGGCCCAGGGCATCGCGTGGTTCTGCGCCAGTTCCCCCGATGCCTGCCAAGTCCCGCTCCCCACGCTGGGGAATCAGACTCGGGGGATCCCGCCTTCCTTGGACCCCCGGAGGGAGTCTGCTCGCTAAACGACACGTGCCCACACTGCCCAAAGCAGGCCGCTACGAAGTGCTTGAGGAACTCGGGCGCGGCGCCATGGGTGTGGTCTTCAAGGCGCACGACCCGGTGATCGGCCGCAGCGTCGCGGTGAAGACGATGCGCCTGACCCCCGAAGGCACGGGGATGACACGCGACGAGCTGATCGCGCGGTTCCAGACCGAAGCGCGCGCCGCCGGCCTGCTTAGCCACCCGAACATCGTGGTGGTTTACGATGCCGGCGAAGACGAAGGCCTGTTCTACATCACCATGGAGTACGTCGAAGGACGCAGCTTGCAGGCGCTGCTCGATGCCGGGCAATCTTTCCCCCTGCCGCGGGTGCTACGGCTGATGGAGCAGGCATGCTCGGCGCTCGAGTACGCCCACCAGCGCAACGTTGTCCACCGGGACATCAAGCCGGCCAACCTCATGCTCACCGCCGACGACACCGTAAAGGTGACCGACTTCGGCACGGCCAAAATCCTTCAGTTTGGGACGGCACAAACCGCGCAAGTTATCGGCACGCCCAGCTACATGTCGCCCGAACAGGTGAAGGGCAAACTGGTGGACGGCCGCTCGGACATTTTTTCGCTGGGCGTGATCCTCTACGAACTGGTGACCGGCGAGAAGCCCTTCCCCGGGCAGAACATCACCACGGTCATCTACAAAATCATCAACGAAGACCCCATTCCGCCCCGCGTGCTCGACTCCTCGGTCCACCCCGGACTCAGCGCGGTGATCACCCGAGCGCTGGCGAAGGACCCTGCGGCACGCTTTGCGAGCTGTCGCGAGTTGATGGAGGCGGTGCGCAGCTACCGTGAATTCACCGCCAGCCCCGAAGCCACGGTGGTCATGGCGGCGGATGCATCGGGACGCAGCACAGCTCGGCCGCGACCTTCCGCGGCGGCAGAGCATCAGGTCAGGGTCGCCGAGTCGCAGCCGCAGAAAAAGCGCGGCAGCCTCTTGCTCGCGCTTTTCCTGCTCGCAGTGATTGGCTTCGCCTGCTACCGCATTTGGCCGTATGCCCGCGATGTGTGGGAACGCAGTCGCGCCGCGCTCGCCGAGCGCGCGCCCGCTGGCGGCCAACCGAATTCCCATGATAGTGCTGCACCAGCGCTTCCTGATGCTCCGCCACCAGCCACGAACCCTGCGCCCGAGACTCTGCCGGCGCCGCACGAGGAGCGCCCCACCGAGGGGAAGCCGGAGGGGACAAGTCCCACGGCGAAACCATCGGCTCCGCGGCCGGGACCCCCAGTCAATGCGCCCGCGGCAGCGTTGAAAGCGCGCATCGAACAGCAACTCGCCGCAGCCGGTTTGAGCGACAAAGTGCGTCTCGCAGTTGCGGGCAATACGCTCACGCTCCTGGGCCGGCTCACGACGCAGGAGCATCGGCAGCTTCTGCAACTTCTGCGCGACGCTCCGTCGTGGGCGCAGCTGGTGGACCACATCGAGTACGCCAGCCGGTTGCCCGTCGCGAGTGGCGCCCAGCAGCCCGCGCAGCCCGCGGCGGAGCGCGGCGAGATGGATGTCTTCACCAACATCTTGGGCGCGGCGGCTGTCCTCAGAGGGCCGCAAGGCCGCGTCGTCTCCGCGTGTCGCACGCCCTGCCAGTTCAAAGACCTCTGGCCGGGCCGCTACATGCTTGAAGTCAACCTGGCGGGCTACCAGCCCATCGAACGCGTCCTCCAAGTGCGCGCCGGGGGTAACGTGGAGGCGCGCCTCGAGCTCCTGCCCGCCTTCACGGGGCTCTTGGTGACCAGCCGGCCGCAGCAGGCTCGCATCTTCCTCAACGGGCAGCTTCTCCCTGACGCAACACCCACGACTCTTCGCCTCGACCCTGGCACCTACGACATCGTCCTTCGCAAACCCGGCTTCGAGCCCTACTCCAAGCAGGTACTCATCAAGAGTAACGAGCCCCCGACCCAACTCGACATCGAACTGGTCCCGGGCTCTGGCGGATCAGGGGCGGCGGGCGAGGGTGCCGGTGGGATTCTGGTGGCCACAACGCCGCCGGGCGCGCAGATTCTAGTGGACGGTTTCTCAGTCCGTCAGCGCACCCCAGCACGGCTGAGCCTACCGCCCGGCGAGCACACACTAACGTTTGCGCTGAAGGGTTTCACGGTGGCCCGCCGCACCATCATGGTCGAGGCCGATCAGCCCCAGCAGATTAACGTCCCCTTGCGCTAGAGTTGCCTCTCGATTGGAAGCTCCTCGGACTTTGCAGCTCTTTGAGTTCTCGACCGCCCAATATCGGCCTGCCCGTCACCGGGTAGCCGACTCCTCGGATGGTTACCTTTTGCTACGCGCAGGGTTACGCATCCGCCGCCCTGGGCGGGGCAATTCCTTGTAAACAGGCAACCTCGGCAGGCCAGCTTCGCGGCAGGGGGCTTGCTCTAGTCCCATCGGGTCGTGTGGGCGCGGGGCCTTTAAATTCATGGACATGGGCTTAGACCGCGGAGTTGGGAAAATGCCCCGCTGTCAGCCGGCCGCGTGCTGAAGTTTCGGCTGCTGCGCATTTGGCCCCGGCATAACCGGGGCCGGGGGATGGCAATTGACCTCAGAAGCCCTGGGGAAAACACCGCGGCGGTGGGCCTCAGGCGAGCCCGGTCGCCCGGATGTTTCGGGAACCATCGTGCGGGCAACTCCCGTTCCCGTTCCCCAGGCCGGGGGACGCACGCTGGCCGAGCGACACACCCCTCCGGAAATCGTCACCGCTGTGGGGAGGTTCCTGCGTTCCTTCCAGGTGCTGCTGGGTTCGTCGCGCCTCTATGAAAAGAATCACCCTCGGGTGCTGGATAACCTGGAAGCGGCGGAGCGGAATCTTCGCGCCGCGCAGGCCTTGTTCACGCCGGTAACTATCGCCATTGAGCGCGGGCAGTTCGTTCTCACAACGCTGCGCGGACAAGCGCTCCCCGACCGTTGCGGCGAACTGCACACCCTGGCCGGGGACCTTTCCCGGTGTGGCGTCACTTCCCTCAGTTTCTTGCCGGAAATCAACCTGGGCGAGCTGGACACCCTGGCACGGTTGCTCACAAGCTCGCCGAAGAAGGTGAACGCCGCGCGCGCGCGCGCTCCGGACTGGCCCGGCTTGCTCGACGAGCAGCGCATCGTCGGCATCCGCATCAACGTGCTGCCCGAGCGCATCGTCGACTCGGTTCTCACCAGCGTGATTGCGTCGCTGCCCGCCTATGGAGGCGCGCGCCCACAGCCCGTGGCGACCCCGGAGCGCGCCGGGGAGAAGTTGTCAGAGACCGACCCTCGGGTTGCCGCGAAACGAAGCGGCGCGGCCACGCAGGAAGGGTTGGCGGCGGCTCTGGGCCTGCTGGCCCGCATTGTTGTCCCCATCGAAAGCGGAAGGGAGAGCTCGCCTCAAGAAGCAGAGCGCGCCTTCCACGCTGCGCTGGCAGAAGCCGAGCGGGGAACGGTCAACCTGCTGGCCGCGGCGGTTTCGCGCCAAACGCCGCATGACGGTGAGACCCCAGAAGCGTTCCTGGCCCGGCTAGCCGACATGCTGGTGCTGGAGTTTGTCGGCGAGGAGTTTCGCACCGGGCGCGTGGCACCGCCGGAGCTGCGCGGGCTGCTGGCGCGCCTGTGCGGCGAACTGGCCGGTGAGGCCGGACGCCTGGCCCCGGAAGCCACGGGCACCCCGCAGGCGATCAGTTCGGTGATCTCGCAGTGGGTGGACGAATGCTTTGCCGAGCGCCTGTACGAAGCCTTCTGGGCCGAGCTGCCCGCCCGGGAGAAAGCCGAGGTGCTGCGCAATCGGAACGCCTGGTGCGTGCCAGCCGCTGCGCTCCGCCAGTACCTCGAGCAACTGCTGGACGCGGGCTCCGAAGGCCTCGCCGACGCCTCGCCCCGCGAAGCGCGGCTCCTGCTGCTCAACTTTGTCCGGTGCCTCGAGTCCAAGGAAGGCAGAGCGCGGCGCGCCGTGGCCGCCAGCCTCGCCGAGTTCCAGCCGCTGATCGAGCGGCTCTGGCCGCACCAATTGCCCGAGGAGCTCGACCGCAGCATAGTGCGGGCGCTCGCGAGCGAATCCTCCCCGGGCATCGCTGGTCTTCTCGCCGCGTTGACGGAAAACCTGGCGCGGCTCGCCATCGTCAAGGCCGACTACGCCGCGTTCGCGCGCGTCCTGGAGTCGCTCGAGCGCGCCCCGCACGACCCGGAGCACGCGCACCTGGTCACGCTCGCCGCACGAATCGTTGCCGACGAGCGCTGGCTGCTGCTGGTGGACGCCGCGCTGGTTAACCGCCCGCTCGACCCCATCTTGCCGCGCCTGTTACGCCGTGACCCGGAGCGCCTGCTCGACCGGCTGGCCCTGCTGCTCACCGCGCCGAATAGTCTCGACGCGCTCCCGGCGATGGCGCGGCTGCTGCGGGCCATCGGAGAGCCGGCCATCGGCGCGCTCCAGGGGCGGCTGTTTGAGCCCCGCCGTCAGCGCGCCGCTACAGCGGTGAAGCTCCTCGCCGCAGTCGACCCGGAGTGCCTGGTCGCCGTGCTGCCGCGAGCTCTGCCGGGTTGGGACTGGAGCATCCAGGATCTGGCGGTAACCGAACTGGCGCGGGCGGAAGCGCCCGGCACCGCTTCTGCGTTTGCGGCCACAGTGGCGGAGGCGCACCCCATGGTAGTGCCGCTGATGCTCGACCACATCGGACTGTCGCAGGAAACCGCCGCGGCGCCGCTGCTGCTCGAAATCGCCGCCGGCAGAAACGACCGACTGAAGGACATCTTCACGCGCATCAAGGCTATCGAGGCTCTGGGGCGCGTGGGGGCGAGCGAGGCGGCTGAGCTGCTCCATGCCATGCTCCGCCAGCGCAATGGCCTGACCCACGTCGAGCCTGCCGGGCTGCGCGCCGCGGCCGAGGAAGCTCTGGCGCTGATTGAAAACTGGCCGTCTTCGGCGCGCGTCCGCGCCGAGCAGGAAGCGCTCCACAAGGCCGGCCGTTCGTTTTCCCGCCCGCGGCGCTACCTGCGCATCCCCCTTCCCTCGCCGCTTGCGGCGCAGCTCCAGGGGGCGTACGCCGGCCCGGCGCGCGTGCGCACCATCAGCCTGGGCGGAGCGTTCCTGGAATCCCCGAGCCGGCTGGTCGTGGGCGAGTCACTCCGCGTCGAAATCCGCGCCGGGCTCCGCCGCATCCAGGGAACCGCGGTCGTGCGCAACATTGCGCCCGATGGCGGCGGCGTCGAATTCGTCCACATGAAGCAGGACGACCGGGAAAAGCTCCGCCGGCTGGTCAAACGCCTCGCGCGCAGCTAGCTTCCGCAAACGTCTCTTTCCGTCTCTGCTCCCAAGTCTTCCGCGACGCGCCGTCCGTCGAAAATTCCTATTGAAATGAAGTGGGGCTTGATGTAGAAGCCGTCCATAGAATCGAACAGGGGTGGGGCATCCAAGCCCTTTGCGAGGTTATTTCAGAGAGAGAAGCCCGCCTTCGGCGGCCACCGGGGCAGTGGTGCAACCGCTTGCAATACAGTGGGAAATTGCGTGGGGGGAGGAAAGCGATGCGACTGCGTCGAGATTCGTTCGTCCGCCTTGGGCAGGCGTGGGCTGGCCTGGGAATGCTGTCGCTGTGCCTGGTGCTGCTCTCCGGCGGCGCGGCCAGCGCCCAGGTGAACACCGCCGATTTGTCCGGCCAGGTGCTTGACCCAAATGGTCTGGTTGTGCCCGGCGCCAAAGTGACCGTGGAAAACAAGGCCACCGGCGCGACGCGCACTGCGGAGACCGACGACAGCGGCCGTTATCGCTTCGTCGGGCTGCCGCCGGGCCGCTACAAGCTGACCGTGGATGGCGGCAAAGGGCTGGCGAAGCTGGTCAACCCCGACCTCGTGCTCACGATCGGCCAGTCCGCCGAATTTGACGCGCACCTTCAGCTTCAGGCCGGGGCGGAGACGATTACTGTTTCCGAGGCCGCCGTGCTAATCGAGACTGGCCGGACCGCGGTCGCCGAAACTGTGGACCAGCGGCGCATCGCCAACCTACCCATCAACGGCCGCAACTACATCAACTTTACCCTGACCACTTCGCAAGCCCAGCGCGATAGCGCACCTTCTATCGGCGCCGCCCCAACCAGCGGCATCAACTTCGGTGGTCAGCGCGCCCGTTCAAACCAGGTCTCGGTGGACGGCGCCGACGCGGGGGATAACTCCGTCAACGGCATCCGGGCCACCGTTTCCCAGGAGGCGGTGCAGGAGTTCCAGATCATCGTCAGCAACTACATGCCTGAGTTCGGCCGCGCCACCGGCGGCGTCATCAACATCGTCACCAAAGGCGGTTCGAACGACGTCCACGGCAATGTCTTCGGTTTCCTGCGCCATAAGTCGATCCAGGCGCGCAATCCCTTCTCAGTGTCGGTGAACCCAGCCACCGGTGCCCTGACACCGGTCAAGCAGGCCTACACGCGTGTGCAGGCCGGCGCCACCCTCGGCGGACCCATCGTCAAGGACAAGACCTTTTACTTCTTCTCTTATGAAACCACGCGTCGGCAGGAGACCGGCTTCACCAACATCGGCGCCAATAACTTCGGGCTCGTTCCAACTTCCTTTTCGTTTTTCCCGGCGGCACCCCTGCTCTTGACGCCGGAGCAGGCCGCCTTCGTAAACAGCATCCTGGCGAACCCTAGCTCCCCTCCCGCGCTAGTTGGGGCCGCGCGTTCGTTTGCTGTCCTGGCTGGGTCAGCCTCGAGCGTGGCGCTGACTGGCATCGATTTCGGAGCGATCGCCACAGGGCGCGGGGTTCCTAGCGCGCCCGGGCCGCGCTTCCCGCTACCGATTGATTGCATGCCCCCGGCGGTCCCCTGCAGCGCGTCGAATCTGGTCCCGCTGCCGGCCTCGTTTGTAAATCTCAATTCTCTGCGCGGCAACTATCCGGTTTCCGAGGGTACCAGCCTCTGGTCAGCGCGCCTGGACCATCAGTGGAACCCGCGCAACAATTCCTTTGTGCGCGCCAGCGTTTCTCCTTCGCTGGTCACCGGCATCCAGGTGAACGCGCAGAACCAGAACTTCGGGCAGAACGCGGGATCGCGCACCTCGCTTCAGCAGGTGCGCGACCTGGCCATCGTCGGCCAGCACGTCACCGCATTTACTAACACCATCTTCAACGAAGCGCGCTTCCAGTTTGCCCGCCGCGGCCTGCATTACGGCTTCTCGCAGCTCTCCGGCGGTTCCGGGTTGGGCGTGAACATCACCGGCTTCGCCTTCTTTGGCCGCGAACCTTTCTCCACCGTGGACCGTATCGAGCGGCGCTTCCAATGGACGGATAACCTGAGCTGGATCGTGGGACGCCACACCTTCAAGGTCGGCGGCGACATTAATATCATTCAGCTTCGCTCCAAAAAGACGCAGATCTTCGAGCTCAACTTTGGCGGCGTGATCAACTTTGGCGGACTCGACGCCACGAACTTCGGCTTTCCGGCTAGCTTCCCCGGTCTGACGGCCGTCCAGGCCTACGGCCTCGGGCTTCCCACGAGCTTCATTCAGGGCATCGGCAACTCGAACCGGCCCTTCGGGAACAAGGCTTTTGCCATATTCCTCCAGGATAGCTGGAAGGTTCATCCGCGCCTGACGCTCAACTACGGCGTGCGGTACGATGTCGAGCTCACCCCCCTGTTCCCCGCGTTGACAGCGGTCAACGCCGCGGCCGAGAAGGCCTTCGGCGTCGTCGAAGGCATCCCGCGCGATTACAACAACGTGGCACCCCGCTTCGCTCTCGCGTACGATCCCGCGGGGAATGGCAAGACCGTCGTTCGGGCCGGCTACGGCCTCTTCTACGACCACCCCTTGCTGGCGGTGGCCTTCAACGCCTTCACCGCCGAAGGCGTGCAGTCAGTACAGTTGATCTCGGGCGGCGGCACGCCCTCCCGAGCCCCGCTGACGATCAACCCGGGCGCATTGAATGGCGCTTCGATCTTCCAAGGCGTACTGAACGCTTTGCCCAATATGGGTTACCTCGCCGGCCAGCAGCGCTTCGACCCCAAGTTTCCGAACTCGCTCTTTATCAACCAGAACTACCTGGCGGGCGGTGGATTCCCCATCCCCATTCTTCCGTTCACCTTGGCGGTGCAAAAAAACTTCCAGTATGCCTATGCGCAGCAGGCCAATCTAACCATCGAGCAGCAGCTCGGACACAACTACAAATTCAGCGTCGGCTACACCTATACGCACGGCTTGCATCTGAACCTGCCCCGCGACCTGAATTCCACCGACCCGGCGCTGTTGGTGACGAACTTCCGCAACGCCCGCGCAACGGGATTAAGCCCGGCGAGTCCGCTTAGCGTCAGGGTTCCCACCGGCGCTCCGGGCGATCCGATCCCCAGTGCCGGCCCCTCAAATTGCGGCATCACAGTCATTCAGCCGGCCATCCTCGGCGTGCTCAGCGGCTGTCCAGCCCCGCTCGCTGCGCTGAATGGCAAGTTCATCGGTACGGCGGCGGCCTTCAATTTCTTCCGGCCGTCCGGGCCCAATCCCTCGTTCGGCGGCCTCGCGGCATCCCCTGGCCTGGTGGCGTTGGCCACGCTTGCCGGCTACCCGGTTGGGTTCGGAGTCCCGGTCCCGTTCGGCGGCGTGGACAATCAGGAGTCCACGGGCAGTTCCGTCTATCACGGCCTTACCGTGGCATTCTCCAAGCGTTTCGCGCGTCACTTCGAGTTCTTGTCGAGCTATACCTGGTCGCATACGATTGATGACTCCACCGACCTGCAAACGCTGCTCGAGCCGCAGGACAGCCGCAAACGCAGCCTCGAGCGGAGTAACTCCAGCTTCGACCAGCGCCACCGCTGGGTCACCAGCGCCGTATTCCAGACTCCTTACAGCCGCAGTGATGATGGCTGGTGGCGCAAATTCCTAGCTGATTTTACGGTCGCCCCGATTGTCGAAGTCTCCTCCGGCCGGCCCTTCACCGTGCTCACCGGCACGGACTTCCGATTGGACCTCAGCGCCAATACGGGTCGGCCGTCGGTCGGCGGGGCCGGCGTGACCTCGCCCTTCGTGCCCGGAGTCTCGTTTACCCGCCCGACAGTGTGCGACGTTGCCGTGCAGATTCCTCCCGCGCCCGTCCCCATCCCGCCAGCCGTCTCCCTTTCCCCGCCCCTCGGCTGCACGGGCAATCTGGGACGCAACACCTTTGTGCGACCCGGCTTCTTCCAGTGGGACCTCCGCATCTCGCGCAAGTTCTATTTCACCGAGAGAGTCAATCTCGAGTTCATCACCGACATGTTCAACCTGCTCAACCGCAACAACAAGGCGGACGTGAACCCGCTGTGCGACCTGAGCAGTCCAACCGGTACGTGTAGTGCCGGCCAACCCAGTGCGTCGCTCGACCCGCGGCAGTTCCAGTTGGCCTTGAAGCTCAACTGGTAGCCGCCTCCGATTCAGCTAAAACGCCACAGGGCTCCGCCACCGCGGAGCCCTTCGCTTCTCGCGGCAAAACCGGTTGCTCGGAGGGACGACCTGCGTGGTCGCCCTGCGCCCCGGGGCAGCTTCGGAGGTGTGCCCCTATCCCGGTGGGTCTTTCGTCCAGCGGCCATCCGCGCTACAGTGTCTGCGTAGGGCAGGCATTCCTGCCTGTCGTCTCCAACACCGGCGAGGCAAAGCAATAGATGAACCTCATTGTGGCCATTACCGTCACGCTGGCAGGCGTTGCGCTGGCGGCCTGGGCGGTCGCCACCTGGACGCGCGTGCGCAACGAAGCACAGGTGGCTTCGCTGCGACAGGAGATGCAGGCGATGCTCGCCGCACAGGGGCAGAGCGTCGCTACTCAACTCGGCCAACTCGCGCAATCGGTCACGCAGCAGCTCGGCCAAGTCGCTCAGCAAATGCAGACCGGCGTGGCCGCCACGGGAACGCTGGCCTCCCAGGCTCAAGCAGCGGTGGCCGCTGAGCTAGAACGCTCCCGCGATATGCTCGGGAAGATCAATCAGCAACTGGGCGAATTTCAACAGGCGGGACGCGAACTCTCGCAAGCCTCACAGACGCTCCAAGTCATTCTGGGCGGGGCCAAGACCCGCGGGACACTCGGCGAGGTCGCGCTCGAGCGCCTGCTCGAAGACGCGCTGCCGAGGTCCGCCTATGACTTTCAGTATTCGTTCGCGACCGGTAAGGTGGTGGACGCAATCGTTCGCAGCGGAGACCGCATTGTCTCCATCGATTCGAAGTTTCCCCTCGATGCCTACCGCCGGCTGGTGGAGAATGGCGAGGATGCGCGCAAGGAGTTCGCACAGGCGGTGCGCAAACACGCCGAGTCCATTGCCGAAAAGTATATTGTGCCGCATGAAGGCACCCTGGACATTGCGCTCATGTTCGTGCCCTCAGAGGGCGTTTATTACGAGCTGTTGATGACGGAAGACGCGAAGGCCGGACGCCTGGATGCGTACAGCCGTGCCAAAGGCGTGATCCCTGTTTCCCCAAACACGCTGCATGCCTACCTGAGCGCGATCGTGATGGGCCTTAAAGGAATGCAGGTGGAAGAGAATGCGAGGCGGCTTCTTGCCAGCCTGGCGGGACTCGAAAAGCAGCTGGATTCGTTTGGGGAAGTGTACGAGAGGCTTGGCACCCACCTGCGGAACGCCCAGCAGAGCTACGCCGACGCCGATCGCAAGCTGGAGCACGCGCGCGCCGCGCTCGACCAGATGGCCCAGGGCGCCCTCCCCGAAGCCCCGGCCAAAGCCCTCGAAGCCACTACGAAGGACTAACCGGGCCGCGCGACGAGACATTGGGCCTCGGGGTGAGTTCACCGCCGCAGCAGCTCGCGCCAGGCGGCTTCGAGCAGCCGGCCGAACTCTCCGACAGGCTGCTTCGCCAACATCTTCTCGAGCTCTGCGCGGATGCGCTTGACGTCCTGCGGGTCGCGCTGGATCCGCCGGATGATGCGATCCACCTGATCCTGAACGTCTTCCTTCACCAAATCCCGGGCGGCGATCAGGTACTGCCGGGCGGCGTCAACATCGGGCAAGCCGGTCACACCGGGCACGAGTTTTGCGCTGACGGAAAATTCTCCACCGCGCACGCCTTGCATCTCAATCCTTGCCAAGTTCGCAAGCCCGCCGGTCGAGGTCACGCGCTGGAGATTGCCTCGAGTCAACTCGACCACTTTCGGCGTCAAATTGCGCACCTCGATGGCCAGCCGCTGCGTCGAGCCGTGTACGCGCACGGTCAGATTGCCCCTCTCTCCCGGCGCTAGCTGATTTTTCGTCGCCGAAAGCTCGAGCGACACCAGCGTAACCGGTACCGGCCCCCGGCTGCGCCCGTCGACCTCGATCACTAGCTGCGTCAGCCCCTCCGATGCCCGTGGCCCCGGCAAGAGCACCAGCGCCACCGGCGAGGCCGCCAGCACCAGCGCCTGCCGGGCGCCCAGCAGGGCGCGGTTTCCGACCGCATCGCCGCGGAAGCCGGAGCCGTCCACAGCAAACCGGTCAAGCACAGCAATCACGCGCGGGTAATCGGTGACCTGGACGCCTTCTGGAGCATTTGCAGGAGGCGCGATCACCGTGGTTGAAGCATTCGCACCGAGGCCCGGCAACTGCGCTCGCAGCACGCCTGCCTCGGCAGGCGCGAGAAACGCGGCGCGACCTGTCGCGTCGGTGGTGACGCGCTCGCCCCCGGAAAATTCCACGACCGCACCCGGCGTCAGCCGCCCGGCCGCATCCAGGACGGCGAGCGTGGCCCGCTGGCCGGCCACTAGCTTCCGCGGCATGACGATGGTCGCGCCGGGCGAATCGCTAGATGGGTTTGAAGTGGCCTGCGCCGCCGCAGGTCTCGCCGCCAGACACGCCATCCACACGGTGGCGTACGCGACTCTCCGTCCGAATCTCTTGCCGGGGCGAATCATGGCCACGATTGTATCCCTTTCATGCGTTCGTGTAAGGAGGATCGCCGCAGCGGGAGGCGCGCGAGCGAGAAACGATTCAGGGTTTGCCGTGGGTGAGCTGGAAGATCTTGGCGTCGAGGAACAAGTTGAACAAATCCGGGTCCAGCTCTCGGTCTCGCACCGACACTTCCAAAATGGCTAACGCGCGATCAGGTGGAACCGCTTTCTTGTAGGGCCGGTCGGCGGCCGAGAGCGCGTCGAAGATATCGCAAATGGTCATGATTTTCGCCTGCAGCGGAATTTCGGCGCTCTTCAGCTTGTAGGGATAGCCCGAGCCGTCGAGTTTCTCGTGGTGAGCCCGTGCGATCTTGGGGATGTCCCTGATCTCCTTGGTCCAGGGAATCTTCATCAGGAAATTAAAGCTGTGGACGACGTGGGATTCGATCTGCTGCCGCTCGTCGGGGTCCAGGCTGCCTTTGGGGATGGAAAGGAAGCGGACTTCTTCCGGGGTGAGCAGGTGGTGCTGCGTGCCGCGGGGATCACGATACGTCTGCCGGGCGATTTCGATCAGCCGGTCGAACTTCCCCGACGGCAGCACCGTCGGCTCGTTGGCCTGAAGGATGAACCGGAAGTGGTCTTCGATTTCCCCGAGGTGCCTGCGGTACTCATCCTCGAGCCGGTCGAGATGCTGGCGCGCCTCTTCGCGGCTCCGCTCGAGCACTGCTTGGAGCTTCTGCTGGGCGGTGCTCGCCTCCAGCTCCTTGCGCACGTAGTCGAAGCGGCTCTGCACGAGCGCGAGCTGCGCGGGATAGAGTTTTTTCGCCTTGACCAGCACTTCCTCGCGCACAGCGACCTTGCCGAAGTCATGTAGCAGCGCCGCGTAGCGGATTTCTTTCATTTGCTCGCGAGTGAAATGCACGCCCGCGTAAGCGCCCGAGTTGGCGCGGTCCACGGTTTCGGCTAGGCCGACGGTCATCGTCGAAACACGCTGGGAATGGCCCGAGGTGGTGGGGTCGCGCTGCTCGATGGCGGTGACGGCGGCATGTACGAAGCCTTCAAACAGCGTCTCAATGTCGTGGTAGAGCCGGCTGTTCTCGTACGCCACCGCCGCCTGCGAGGCCAGCGAGAGCGCCAGCCGAATGGCGCGCTCGGGGAAGGGCTGCGCCTCGCGCTCGAACGCCTCGGGGTTGCTCAGCTTCGCCGAGCGATCGCGCTTGCAGTTGATCAGTTGTAATACGCCGAGCACTTCGCCTTTGCCGTTTTTCATCGGCAGGGTCAGCATCGAGCGCGTGCGGTAGCCGGACTCCTGGTCGTACTTCGGATTGAAGCGGTACGGCCGCTCCGGCGGGCCCGCGGCGGCGCGAACTTGCTTCTCCGGCGCGAGCAAGGCATACACGTCGGGCACATTGATCACTTCACCGTGCAGTGCGACGTAGCCCGCCATGGATTCTTCCGTCAGGGGCAGGGTGAACTCGGCGAAGGGGAATTGCCGGCTGTCGTTTTGCGTCAGCTTGAACCGCAGTCGGCGCTCCCCGGAGCCGGCGCCCAAGGAGCCGCCCTGGCGCGTCTCTTCCACCAGGTAAAGCGAGCCGGCATCGGCGCCGCTGATCTCACGAGCTTCGCTGAGAATCATCTCCAGCAGCGCGTTGACGTCGTGCGTCGCCGAAAGCGCCACGCCAATGCGGTTCAGCTCTTCCATCTCGCGCTCGGCCCGTACGAGCTCCTCGCGGGCAGAGCGCTCGCGCTCGGCGAGCTCGATGTGCGCAAAGGCGGCCGCAATCGCTTTCTCCATCATTGCGTGCGAGGCCTGCCGCGGCAGGCAGGCGAACCATTGCGGATCGGCGATGCCGTCGGTGTCCTGGTCGCCGAAGATGCCGATCAGGCGCACGCCCGAGTGCTGGCGCGCTAGTTCCGTCAGCGCGTGCGGGTCATCCCGTTCGAGGTCGGCCAAGCAGACAGCTTGCGCCTCCGAGTTTGCACCCGCCCCGCCGGGGGCCACGCGCCAGGGCTTCGAGCCGGACAACGCGCGCAGAGTGTGACGCCGGCCCAGGGATTCCGCCAGCGTCGCCACCGGCGAACCCTCCAGGTACCAGATTTCCCTGTTGCTTGACATGATGAGAAGCGGAAGCGGAACAGTGGTCGAGTATAGCGAAGCGGGAAGGGCAAGCCTATGGCCCGAGGGTACAGGTTTGCCGCGGACGTAACTACTTGCGGCCACACCCCTTGAACCGTCTGCCTCCCTTTGTTAGCCTGCGGAAAGGTCCTGCTTCTCTTCTGGAATTTGACTGGTGCGGAAGAGATTCAACAGCGCGCTCCGGGACGCTTCGTTCGCTCCCGATCGCCTGGCTGGGGGATGGCTTTGCGCGTGGAGATCGGCGCGCTCACCGACGTGGGGCGCGTCCGCAACAACAACGAAGATAACTTCCGTCTGGTGCCCGAACTGAACCTGTTCGTGCTCTCGGACGGGATGGGCGGCGAAGCTCACGGCGAAATCGCCAGCGCCATGGCGGTGGAAACCGTCGCGGCGCACTGCCGGGAAGCTGCCAACAACTTCTCCGCGCCGTCCTTCGGGGAGCCGCAAACCGATCTTTCCGAGAAAACCAACCGGCTAGCCAGCGCTGTACACCTGGCCAACCGCAAGATCCACGAAGCAGCGCTCAGCGATCCCGCGCGCCGCCGCATGGGCGCTACCATCCTCGCTGCCTGGCTCGACGGCGAGCGGCTGAGCCTGGTGCACGTGGGCGACAGTCGCGCTTACCTGCTGCGCGAAGGCGGGCTCGAGCAGCTCACCTCCGATCATTCGCTGGTCGCCGAGCAGGTGCGCCGCGGCCTCCTCACGCCGCAGCAGGCTGACCGCAGTGAGCTGCAAAGCGTATTGATCCGCGCCCTGGGCACGCACCACGACGTCGAAGTGGACGCCGACGAGCACCTGCTGTTCGATGGCGACACCTTATTGCTTTGCTCGGATGGCCTGACGCGGATGGTCACCGACCCTGAAATCGCCAGCACCCTGCTCACCTATCCCGACGCGCAGGCCGCTGCCGAGCGCCTGGTCGCGCTTTCGAATGAGTACGGCGGCGAGGACAACGTGACCGTAGTAGTGGTGCGCATCGCGTTTGACTCAGAGGGCTGGATGGCTCGGCTGCGCCGGTGGTCCCGCGGAACGAAGCGCGCGCCCGTCGCGGCAAACGCAACAGGAGGTCACCGAGATGGCTAGGCTGGTGCTGAAGTTCGAAGCGTCGGTGCTCAAGGAAGTCCCAGTGGGCAGCCGGCCGGTGAGCATCGGCCGGGCTCCCGATAACGACATCTCCATCGATAACCTGGCCGTCTCCAATCACCACGCCCGGGTGTACAGTGAAGCGGGGCGGCTGATTGTGGAAGACCTGAACAGCCTGAACGGCACGTTCGTTAACGAGCAGCGCATCGAGCGCGCCACGCTGCGAGACGGCGACTCCATCCTCATCGGCAAGCACCATATCGTGGTGGACGAGACTGGCGACGCCGCTCTGCCGCTCTACGGCGGGCGCAAAATCGCCACGCCCAAAGTGGACGAAACCGTCGTGCTCGACACGCGTGAGCGCCGCGAACTGCTCCAGCAGGCAGTGGCCATTGGCGAGCGCTCGCAGATCGCACCGGACCGCGCCCGCGTTCCCAGCCTCGTCGTGCTCAGCGGCAGGACCGACCAAAAGGACTACCGCCTCTCGAATAAGCTCACCGTCATCGGCAAATCTAAGATGGCCACTGTGCGGCTGCGCGGATGGTTCGCCCCGCGGGTTGCCGCGCAGATCAACAAGCACGAGGACGGTTACTACCTCGGCCGCGGCGATCGCGTGCCCAAAATCAACGGCGAGCCCATCACCGGCCTTACCCGGCTCAATGACGGCGACCTGATCGAAGTGGGCAACGTCCGGCTGAACTTCGTCTACCGCGACTAGCCTCTTTCCAGCGCCCCTGCGCTCCGGGCGAGGTCGTGGACCTATCCCGGCGGCCAGCGGAAAGGGCGCCCGCCCAGCAGATGCACATGAAGGTGAAACACTGACTGGCCGGCGCCGCGGCCGGTGTTGAGAATGGTCCGGTAACCGTCGGTCAACCTGCGCTCGGCCGCGAGTTGCGCCGCAACCAGGAAAATGCGGCCCAGCAGCGGCGCGTCTTCGGCAGAGACTTCGCTGAGCGAGGCGACGTGCTTCCGCGGGCAAATCAGGACGTGCGTCGGTGCCTGCGGATGAATGTCCTCGATGGCAAAGATCTCGGGATCCTCATAGACAAACTTCGCCGGCGCCTCTTTTCGACTGATCCGGCAAAACAAACAGTCGCTCATCGTCACTCCCAAGAAACGAGCGGAGCGGAAGCAGGAATGGATCGTGATCCGCAGTCCGGTCACAGTTTTCCGCTATTGGCGCCTCGCTCTCCATTGTTGATTCTTGCATCCTGACGCTTGACTCTCTGCTTCTATTCATCCAGCCTCACGACGAACGGCACGACGCCTTCCTCGCGGCGCAATTGCTCCGCCAATTGTCGCGCCTCCTCCTGGCTGGCCAGCCGGCCAACCCACACGCGGTAGAACAGCCCATTGGGGGAGTCGTACTCCTGGATAAGAATCGGCCGGTAGCGCGAGGCAAACCGCTCGCGGAGTTTTTCGGCGTTTTCGCGCACCAGGAATGCGCCCACTTGCACGCTGAAATGGCCCTCGAGCGGGCTCGGGCCCGCGAGCAGCTCAAGGCGCACCGGGGATACGCCGACGGCAACCATGTCCAGCTCCCGCGCCGCCGCGAGCGAGAGATCAATGACCCGGTTCTCCACAAAGGGTCCGCGGTCCGTGATGCGCACTTCGGTTTGCCGGCCGTTATTCAAGTTGGTTACGCGCACGATGCTCTCAAACGGCAGCGTGCGATGTGCCGCGGTGAGCTTGTACATGTCGTAGACCTCGCCGTTGGCCGCACGGCGTCCGTGGTAAGGAACGCCGTACCAGGAGGCGATGCCCTCTTCGGTGTAACTTCCGGGGAGGACAGGCGGAGGCGGCACCCTGCGCGAAGGAGGTTGCGGAGTCGGCCGAGGCGCCCGAGCCGGAGGGCGGCTGGCGCGCGGCCGAGGGTGGGCGCAGCCCGTTGCGCCCAGCGCGATGCCGAACAGGCCCAGCGCGCAAAGGAGCGCCGGCGCCCGGGCCGCTTGCTTCACACTCTGCCCCGCGTCATCTTTTTCTCGTTACGCGGGCTTCGAGTTCACTGGCCGCGTCGGCCAAGCGTCGGGAGGCCTTGCGCAGGGCTTCGATAGCCTTCCGCTGCGTGGCCGGCTTCACTTCCTTCTCCAGATACCGGCGCAGCTTCCGGAACTCCTGATCGATCCTACGCCCCACCTCTTCGAAGTTCGCCACGATCCGCTCCTTGGGCACCGGGGCCGCGAAATTTTCGGTATTATAGGCACGCCCCACGGTTCTCGCAAGGAGACCCGGTGCCACTTCCTCTTCGCTGGCGATATAAGCTTGACCGCTGGCGCGACTCGGTGACGCGCATGTTTCGCTCCGAATCGCAGACGGCGCGGCCGCGGCTGTGTCCCGCCTGCGGCACACTGGTGGGTTCGACAGCCGGCAAGTGCCACGAATGCGGCGCCAGCCTGACCTTTTCGCTCGCCGCGGCCAGCCGATCACTCTCGGGCCTTCTGCCGGCAGAATCGCCGGCGACCTATTTCATTCTCAGCCTCAACGTCATCCTCTTCGCGGTCAGCCTGACGGCGACGATGCGCGGCGCCCAGTCGCTGAACTTATTTGGCGGGATCAACCCGGTTGTGCTCGACAGGCTGGGCTCCTGCCGACCTTTCTGGCTGATGGATGGTCAGTGGTGGCGGCTGGTGATGCCCATTTTCCTACACGGCAATCTGCTGCACATCGGCATGAACTGTTGGGTGCTGATGGATGTTGGCCCGCTGGTGGAAAGGGTGTACGGCTCGGCGCGCTATCTGTTCCTGTTTCTCTTCACCGGCATTGCGGGCTTTCTCGCCAGCGCGGCCACGGGCCACTTTAGTGTCGGCGCTTCGGGTGCGCTCATGGGGCTGATCGGCATCATGCTGGCCATCACGACGCGCCGCGGCGGGGCGCATATGCAGATGATGCGCGGGCAGTTGCTACGCTGGGTGGCCTATATCTTTGTCATTGGGCTGCTCATCAGGGGGATAGACAACGCCGGGCACCTCGGCGGGCTCGTTGCTGGATTTCTGCTGGGCCGGGTTTTCGCCGACCGCGAACCGATGAACTCTCGAGAACGGCAGCGAGCTTACGCGCTGGGCTGGCTCGCCGGGCTGGTCCTGGTGACGAGCTTCGCTTTCATGCTGGTGGAGTACTTCCGCTTGAGCTGACGCGCCGAGCCGCTCAGCCGCTGCGCAGCTGGCGCGCAATCACCGCGCTGTAGTGGAAGCCCGAGAGCAGCGTGAACGCCGCGACCACATAGACGCACACCTGGCGGAGCAGGTCGAGCCGAGCATCGTGCACCACCGCCGTGAACACCACCACAAAAACCAGCAGGATCTGCGCCGCCGTGGTCGCCTTGCCATAAATGCTCGGCGGAAACGGCCGGTAGCCCACCACCAGCAAAATGACCGCAGCCGTGGTGAGGATTAAAACGTCCCGGCTGAATACGAGAATTGTCAGCCACCAGGTGATCTTCTTTTTCAGCGCCAGCACAAAGAACGACGACGAGAGCAGGAGCTTGTCGGCAATGGGGTCGAGATAGGCGCCGAGCGCGGATTTCTGGTTGAGCTGCCGCGCCAGCAGGCCGTCCAGGCCGTCGGTCAGCGCCGCAGCGATCAGAATCCCCAGCGCCCACCCATAGCGGTCATAAAGGATGAAAATAATGAAAAAGGGCAGAAACCCCAGGCGTAGGAAGGTGACCTCGTTCGGAACGGTCAGGATGCGGCTGGCCATGGGGCAGAATCGTACAGCAGATCAGGCAAACAGGGCGAGATAATCGAGGAGCGAACGGCCCACCTTCTGCTCGAACATCTCCGCCAGCGACGGGATCGAGCCGCTGGGCTCGTCGAGCGCGATGCGCTCGACGCGGCCCATGGGGAAGAACAGCGTCGGCAGCCCGACGCGCTCGCCCTCGGGATGCACCACCTGGCGGACGAAATCGTCGAAATAGTTCAGATCGACGCCGCGGAGCGTGATGCCCGCCGGATGGAGGCTGAGCAGCTCGCCCCAGAGTTTTTCTTTGGGGCTGTGTAGGCTCACGATCACGATGGAGTGGGCTTCCACGCCTTCTTCCTCCAACCGATGGTAGCGCAACCGCCGCGGCCTTTCATCCCGGCTTGCTCCTCGCGTAGCCGGTTCGTCACCGGTTCACCGAGTGTCCTGCTGATGCCCTTTAGAGTCCCAGTCTCGCCGGAAAGCAAAATCTCAACGCCGCTGGCTCGCGAGTTTGACCGCGCGCGCGATCAGACTGCCATGGTCTTCAGGTCCTGCGCGATGCGCACTGCCGGCTCGGTGACCGCCTGCACGTCCTCGGGCTTCACGCCCGGCGCCAGCTCGCGCAGCACCAGGCCCTGAGGCGTGACCTCGAGGACGGCAATTTCGGTGACGATCAGGTCCACGACCTCGACGCCGGTGAGCGGCAGGCTGCACTTGCGCACAATCTTGGGCTTGCCGTCCTTGGTGGTGTGCTCCATGGCGATGATCACGCGCTTGGCCCCCGCCACCAGATCCATCGCCCCGCCCATGCCCTTGAGCATCTTGCCGGGAATAGCCCAGTTGGCGAGATTGCCTTTCTCGTCCACTTCGAGCGCGCCCAGCACGGTCAAATCCACGTGCCCGCCGCGGATCATCCCGAACGAATCCGCGCTCGAAAAGTAGCACGACCCTGGGATTTCAGTGATTGTCTCCTTGCCGGCATTGACCAGGTCCGGATCCTCCTCCCCCTCGAGGGGAAACGGGCCCACGCCGAGCATGCCGTTTTCCGATTGCAGGACGACGTCAATCCCCGCGGGGATGTAGTTCGAGACCAGCGTGGGCAGGCCGATGCCTAGATTGACGTAGTAACCGTCGCGCAGTTCCTGAGCCACGCGCTTGACGATGATTTCGCGCTTGTCCACCTCGGCTTGAGCCATGTTCCCTCCTGGAGTTCCCTGCTGTCCGCCCTGGTGTCGTCGGGGCGTATGAGCCTTCGGCCTACGCCCCTGCCCCAAGCCGCCGGGCGGCGCGTCTTCAGGCGCGCTTGCGCACGGTGCGGCGCTCGATGCGTTTCTGGTAGCCCACACCCTGGAAAATGGCGTCCACAAAAATGCCCGGCGTATGGACTGAGCCGGGGTCGAGTTGCCCGAGCTCGACCAACTCCTCGACTTCGGCGATGACGTAATCCGCGGCGGCGGCCATCACCGGGTTGAAGTTGCGCGCCGTCTTGCGATAGATCAGGTTGCCCCAGCGGTCGCCCTTCCACGCCTTGATGAAGGCGAAGTCGCCGCGCAGCGCGCGCTCCATCACGCACGGCCGCCCCTGAAACTCGCGCACCTCTTTGCTCTCGCCGACCAGTGTGCCGTAGCCGGTGGGCGTATAAAACGCCGGGATGCCCGCGCCACCGGCGCGCAGCCGCTCGGCCAGCGTGCCCTGCGGGTTCAACTCCACCTCCAGCTCGCCTTTCAGCACCAGTTGCTCGAACAGTTTGTTCTCCCCCACATAGGTCGAGATCATCTTTTTCACCTGGCGCGTCTGGAGCAGCACGCCGATGCCGAAATCGTCCACGCCAGCGTTGTTCGAAACCACGGTGAGTTCCTTGGTGGTCTTCCGGCGCAGGGCGGCGATCAGGTTTTCCGGAATGCCGCAGAGCCCGAAGCCTCCCATCAAGATCGTGACGCCGTCGCGGATGCGCTCGATTGCAGCGTCGGCGTTGGCTACGCGCTTGTCCATCGCTGTGCTCCTCGAAATCGGCGTGTGCACTGCGGCGAATGCGCAGAGGGCGCCGCGAACCGAAAGATTTTCCGTCGAAAGTTTACTGCAAACCTCGCAGGATTTTGTAGAGTTCGTTGGCGGCCTCGAACTGGTCTTCGAGCTCGCGGCTCGTGAGGCGCGCGCGCAGGTGCTCGATGGCCTGAGCCACACGGTCGAGCGCCCGGCCGATGTTCTCGGTATTGGTCAGGCCCACATCGCGCCACATCGAGTACGGGCTGCCCGCCAGGCGCAGTGTCTCACCCAGGCCGCGCCCCGCCAGCGTTACCGGCAGGCCGGTCTCGTCAATCTCCTCGCGCATCACTCCAGCCAGCGCCACCGCCACCATTTGCGGCAGGTGCGACACGATGGCGGCGGCCCAGTCGTGCGTTTCCGCGTCCAGCCACACCGCCTGCGCCCCCAGCGTTTCCAGCAGCGCCACAAAGCCCGCCACCCGTGGCTCAGCCCGGACACTCTCGCCGGCGTCCGCGATCAGCGCATATTTCGCGCCACGAAAGAGCTCAGCATCGGCATGAGCGATGCCGGCGACCTCTTTGCCGGCCATGGGATGCCCGCCGAGGAACCGCGGCGAGCCCTGGAACAGACCGGCCGCGGCGCGGCAGATGCTCGCTTTTGTGCTGCACGTGTCGGTGACCAGCGCACGGGGCTCGGCGTGGCGCGCAATTTGGGGCAGCAGCTCGATCGTGACGCCGATAGGCAGAGCCACAAAGATCAGGTCGGCGCCCCGCAGGGCGCGGGAAAGCTCTGCCGAACCTTCGTGGATGGCCCCGGCCTCCACGGCTTGCGGGATCACAGCTTCTTTGTCCCAGCCGACAACGCAGATGTCGGGGAACTGCTTGCGCAGGGCGAGCGCAAACGAGCCGCCAATCAGCCCGGTGCCCAAGACCGCAACGCGTTGGAACCGGGCGGCGGCAGCCATGGGCTAGGCCATGCGTCGGCCCACGGCCGGGGCGATGATGCGCAGCTCCGCCATCAACTGGGCAAACTGGTCGGCGTAAAGCGACTGCGCGCCGTCGGAGAGCGCGTGCTCGGGGTCGTTGTGGACTTCGATCAGCAGGCCGTCAGCGCCAGCCGCCACCGCGGCGCGGGCCATCGGCGGCACCTTGTCCCGCCGGCCGGTGCCGTGGGAGGGATCGGCCACGATGGGCAGGTGCGAATATTTCTTGATCACGGGAATCGCTGCGATATCGAGAGTATTGCGCGTATAGGTTTCGAAGGTGCGGATGCCGCGCTCGCAAAGGATGACGTTGTAATTACCGCCGGCCATGATGTACTCGGCACTGAGCAACAGCTCCTCGATCGTGGCGGACATGCCGCGCTTGAGTAGCACCGGCTTGGCGACTTCGCCGAGCGCCCGCAGCAGGTGGTAGTTCTGCATGTTGCGCGCGCCCACCTGGAGCACGTCAACGTAGGGCAGCATCAGGTCAATCTGCGACGGGTCCATGACCTCGCTCACCACCACCAGGCCGTTCTGGTCGGCCGCCTGGCGCAGCAGCTTGAGTCCCTGCTCCCCCAGCCCCTGAAACGTGTAGGGCGATGTGCGCGGCTTGAAGGCTCCACCGCGTAGGATCCGTGCCCCGTGCCGCGCCACACGCTCGGCGATGGTGTGAATCTGCTCGGCGGACTCCACCGCGCACGGCCCGGCCGCTACCACCACATCCGGCCCGCCGATTTTCACGCCCTTGCCAACATCCACCACGGTGCCCTCGGGGCGGAAGGCTCGGCTGGCGAGCTTGTACGGCTGCGTGATCCGCACGACCTCGCGGACTCCTTCCAGAAGCTCGATGTCCCGCGGGTCCACGTCGCTGCGCTCGCCGACCGCCCCCAGGACGGTGTGGGTCGCGCCGGTCGAGCGGTGTACGTCAAACCCCATCGCCACCAGCCGGGCGATGACATGTTGGATCTGTTCTTCGCTCGAGCCTGCCTGCATCACCACAACCATGAAGATCTCCGCGACATTGCGTTCCTCGATCCATGATTTGCCCTGTCCCGGCGAGCCCAACCGAGGCGGGGTCTCAACACGACAGCGCAACCCGTGTTCATTCCCCCTTCTTCTCCGGCCCGTTGGCCGGATGCATAGCGGCGCGCTCGACGGCGCGCGCCTCGTCCAGGATGCGCTCGAACAGCCGCCGGATGGCTGTGTCGGCCAGCGGCCCGCGATTTGCTTGCTCCACGCCCTCCAGCACCTCGCGCTCGCGCTCGGGCTGGTAAAGCGGTACACCGAGGTCGCGCTTCAGCCGGCCAATCTCGAGCGCGCAGCGCGAACGCTCGTTCAGCAGCTCGACCAGCTTGCGGTCGATCTCGTCGATCCTGCGGCGCCAGTCGTCGATCTTCATGGGCGCGCTTCCCGCTGGCTCACGCCCCGGCTGGCCGCCTGCTTGAGCGAGCGCATCCGCCCGGCGACGGCCGCGGCGGCTGCGTCCACCGACGACGCGCGTTCGATCTCCTCCACCAGCGCCGAGCCCACCACCGCCGCGTCCGCCAGACCCCCAAGGATGGAGACGTGCCCCGGAAGCGAAATCCCGAAGCCCACCGCGAGGGGCAGCGATGTTACCCTGCGCGCGCGCCGCACCAGCGCCGGTAAATCCTCCGGCAGCGCCTCTCGTGCGCCGGTGACGCCCGTACGAGAGATGAGATACACGAACCCGGTCGAGGATTCAGCGATGCGTTGCAGGCGCGCATCGGTCGAGGTCGGCGCCGCCAGAAAAATTGTGTCCAGTCCTCGCGCCACGACGGCCTGCCGGAAGTCGCCGGCCTCCTCGGGTGTGAGGTCGGTGACCAAAACGCCGTCGGCACTCGCTGCGGCTGCGGCCTCGGCGAAGGCTTCCACGCCCATCTGCAATATCGGATTGAAATAGCTGAACAGAACGAGCGGCACCGCGGTCTTCTGGCGAAGCTTGCGGACCAGGCCCAGCACGCCCGTGAGCGTCGTTCCGCTTCGCAAGGCGCGCTCGCTGGCGCGCTGGATGGTGGGGCCATCGGCAATCGGGTCGCTGAAGGGCACGCCAAGCTCGACCACGTCGGCGCCGGCTTCGGCCAGGGACAGTACGAGGCGCTCGGTGGCCTCGAGCGTCGGATCGCCGGCGGTGAGGTAAGCCACCAGCCCCAGTTCGCCGCTGCGGCGGAGCTCGTCAAATCGCCGCGTGATGCGTGTGGTCGCCATGGTCGCGGGTCGCGTCACATTCCCTCAGAGGTAGCGCGAGAGGATTTCCATGTCTTTGTCGCCGCGGCCCGAAAGGTTCAGAATCACCAACTGTTCGCGGTTCATCTCCGGCGCGCGCTCAAGCAGTCCCGCGACGGCATGCGCTGCTTCGAGCGCCGGAATGATACCCTCGATGCGGGCCAGCGTGCGGGCGGCGTCAACCGCGGCATCGTCGTGCACGGCGGTGTACTCCGCGCGGCCCTGGTCGGCGAGCCAGGCGTGCTCCGGACCGATCGCCGGATAGTCAAGCCCTGCCGAAACGGAATGCGTCGTCGAAATCTGGCCGTCCGCGGTTTGCAGGACGTAGGTGTAAGTGCCCTGAAGAACCCCAGGCCTGGCGCCGGCGAAGCCCGCCGCAGCAGCCAGCCGCGCCGCGTGCTCGCCGAGCGCGCCGCCGCGCCCGCCGGCCTCCACGCCCACCATTCGCACGCCCGCATCGCCCAGGAACTCATGAAACAAGCCGATCGAGTTCGACCCGCCGCCGACGCAGGCGTAAAGGAAATCAGGCAAGCGGCCTTCCGATTTCAAAATTTGGGCGCGCGCCTCGCGTCCAATCACCGATTGGAAATCGCGCACCATTTGCGGATAGGGATGAGCACCCAGCACTGAGCCAAGCAGGTAGTGGGTGCTGCGGACATTGGTGACCCAATCGCGCATGGCTTCGTTGATGGCGTCCTTGAGCGTGCGGCTGCCCGAGTCCACCGGAACCACTTCGGCGCCGAGCAGCCGCATGCGAAAGACGTTCAGCCGTTGGCGCTCCATGTCCTCCGTGCCCATGTACACCACGCACTCCAGGCCCAGGCGCGCCGCCACCGTGGCCGTGGCCACCCCGTGCTGGCCTGCGCCCGTTTCCGCGATGATGCGTTGCTTGCCCATTCGCACGGCCAGCAGGCCCTGACCCAGGCAGTTGTTGATCTTGTGCGCGCCGGTGTGAAGCAGGTCTTCGCGCTTGAGGTAAATGCGTGGGCCGCCCACATGCGCGGTCAGGCGCTCGGCGAATTGTAACGGCGTGGGGCGGCCGGCGAAGTCCCGCAGCAGGTTCTCAAGCTCGCTGCGGAAAGCCTTGTCGGCGCGCGCTTGCACGTAGGCACCCTCGAGTTCCTCGAGCGGCGCCATCAGCGTCTCTGGAACGTACCGGCCGCCGTAAGGGCCGAAGCGGCCGCGAGCGTCGGGCCAGGTTTGCACAGCAGACGTCATCGGTTCTTGTGTCCCTCCGGGTCGTGGAGAGCGCGATTAGCGCTCTCGACTTCGTGCATCAGCGCGCGCAGGCGCGCCGGGTCTTTCTTGCCCGGCTTCGCCTCCACGCCGCTGCAAACGTCAATCGCATACGGCCTCACCTCAAGGATAGCCTGTGCAACGTTTGCAGCCGTCAGCCCGCCAGCCAGAACAATGCGCCCGTAGCGGCGGGCGCGCCGCGCAATGCGCCAGTCGAATTGCTTTCCCGTGCCACCGCGCAGGTGCCAACTGAAGCCGTCCAGCAGGAATGCGGTTGCCCGGCGGTATCGCGCCAGGGCCTCTGGGCGAAATCCGCGGCGCGCGCGAAATGCCTTGATCACCGGGCGAGTAGCAGCGAGTTCGGCGACCTCGGCCGGCGTTTCGTCGCCGTGGAGTTGCACGGTGTGCAACCCCGCGGCGCGCGCCAAGGCGCCCACCGCGGCAGGCGACCAATCCACGAACACGCCGACGGCTTCCACAAACGGTGGGAGCCGTCGGATGATCCTCCAGGCCTGCGCCGGGGAGACGCACCGCGCGCTGGGCGGGTAGAAATTAAACCCCAACGCGTTTGCGCCGGCATCAATCGCCAGCCGGGCGTCGGCCCAATTTGTGACTCCGCAGATCTTCACCTTGACCATCTGTAAGACTTTGCTCCGCGAGTCATGCGCCAAGGCCGGTCATTCTGGTTCCGCCGAATGCGGACAAAGCATCGTGGCTTCACAACAGCGCGCGCAGGGCCGCGGCCGGATCGGGCGACGCCATCAGATGCTCACCGATGAGAAACGCGTCGAAGCCAGCGGCGCGCAGCCTCCCGAGCTCGCTCGCCGAGCGCATCCCGGACTCGCTGACCGCGATGCACTCCTGTGGGATTGCGTCACTCAGCTCGAGAGACGTCTCCAGGCGCACCTCCATCGAGCGCAGGTCACGATTATTCACGCCGATGATGCGCGCGCCCGCATCGAGCGCCCGCGACCCCTCTTCTCGCGAGTGCACCTCGACCAGCGGCTCCATGCCAAGCTGGCGGCCGAGCTCGAGCAGCTCGCGCAAAGAGGCATCGCCGAGCACGGCCGCGATCAGCAGATAGGAGTCGGCGTTGGTGGCGCGCGATTCCCAGACCTGCCAGGGGTCCACGATGAAGTCCTTGCGCAGCACGGGCAGCGCGCTTGCGGCGCGGGCCACGCGCATGTCCTTGAGCGAGCCCTGGAAGAACTCCTCCTCGGTGAGCACGGAAAGCGCGACGGCGCCGGCGCGCTCGAGTAGCGGCGCAAGCGCGGCGGGTTCGAAATCCTCGCGGATCACGCCGCGGGAGGGCGAGGCCTTTTTCAGCTCGGCGATGACGTTGACCGCATCGCAGGTGAGTGCCGCGCCAAAATCGCGCACGGGCTCCGCCTTGGCTGCCCCCATCCGCAGGACCGACTCCGGCAGGACGCGCTTGCGGTGGGCAATGGCGGCGCGGCGGGCCTCGACGATGCGGTCGAGTACGGTGCCGGACTTGGCCTCTGCTCTCATCGGGAAGCGCCTACAGCAGTCCCCGAACGCGACAAGGGAAACACGTATGCTATGCCCCGCATCCCGCGAAGTCAATTTGACTGCACCAGGGCTGCGCCGCTAGCGAGAGACACTAGCGGCTCCGCGAAGCGAATGGGAAGGGCAAGGTTAGCCCCGGCCGTACGTTCGACCACGGAGCACCACACGCTGATGACCTTGCCTTCCCGGTTGAACAGCAGCTCGCCACTCAAGGTGGCTTGAACGGAACGCAGCACTGGAGGGATTTCAAGAGCAAGTCCCATCCTGGGCGAGGGCTTCCTATCTAACTAATTGAAAAGAGAATGGATGGCGGAACTGCGGGCAGAAATATCTCTTGACACCATGACCTGGATAGTGCTACCACTACTACCACTGTCACAGCTTTGAGCCGCCTCCGCGGTCTGACTATCTCCTGTTCCCACATCATTCTGGGCCCGGAGGCGGCCCTCGACTAACCTTCGGTGCAGAGGGAGGCGTGCCGCCCCAGGCTCAGAAGTCTTTTTCTACCTTGTGCGTATGGCGGTTGCGAGCTGCCTTGTTTGTGTGGGCCGAGCGGTAGTCGTCCAATTCCGCGTCGGTAATTCTGAAATGAGCTTTCGGGGGATGATTCGCGTAAGTGGCCAGCTCGCGCTGGAGCTTCAGGGAACAGACGTCGGGCGCGTCCTGATAACGCACACGACGGGAGTCAAAGGCTTCGTTGGCGATGGTCAGTGTGAACTCGCACAGCTCGTCTTTGGCGTGCCGCACCCGGAAAGTGTACTCGCGGACCAACGTTTTAGCCTTGAATCCGACATATTGGACGAGGACGGTGTCGGTCATTTTGCACCTGCAGTGGCCGCGGGAGCGAGTATTGCGACGGCTTTCTTGGTGCGCTTACCGCGCCGCCGTTTCGGAGGTGTTCCCTCCGCCGGCTCAACGACCATCAGGCTGGTGACAAATTTCTTGATTCCGTGGAGGTCGAAATCAATGGACGTTCGTTCAGCGTCTGAAGCCGTAATGACCCCGCAGCCGTATTGGCCATGCTTCACGTACTGCCCTTCCGCGAGAGCCTTCATCAAAGCCTCCTCCGAGGGTATCCAAAGTCGGACGATTCTGACGGCCCAGAAGAAGAAAAGCGTGAGCCCGCTATCGGCGGGCTCACGCTAACTGATCAGAGGCTGGTGACGTTGGACGCCTGCAGGCCCTTGGGGCCGGTGGTCACTTCAAATTCAACCGCTTGGCCGTCGTTGAGCGACTTGTACCCCTCCGCCTGGATGGCGGAGAAGTGCACAAAGACGTCCTCGCCGGACTGGCGCTGGATGAACCCGAAGCCCTTGCTGGCGTTGAACCACTTCACTGTTCCTTGTTCTTTCACTGTTTTTCCTTTTCTGTGTTTAAGCTATTTGGTGCTTCTCGACCGCCTCCAGCCGTTAGACAAAAAGGGGCTGCAAGTGTGAACTTGCAGCCCCTTTAAAACGAATCTAAAGGTGTTACAAGAGCAACAAACGCAGATGCATCATAGCACAGCTTGTCTCACGACACTAACGAAATCTTCGGACAGATCTATCGGGCTGGAATCGACACCCCTTTGGACCTGGTTTGGTGCCCCGTTTCAGCGGTGTTGGTAGCGGTACCGGGAATCGAACCCGGGTTTCCAGATTGAGAATCTGGCGTCCTAGCCCCTAGACGATACCGCCCTCAGCCGGCATGCTCCCGACAGCTCTTGAAAAAACTGATCCCTCGCAAGCCAGCGGCCGCTCTCCGGAAGCCTCGGACGAAACGCAGGGCCCGCAGGGCTGCTGCCAGCGCACATTTTTATAGCTTGGAACGGGAGAAGCCGTCAAGCACCGGGAGATGATGTACCCTTCCTCCGCCGCCAGGGCGGCGCGTGCTCGACGCGCGATGAGCCCGCTGCTCAGGAAGGCGGCGCGACACGCTCTGGGGCTTCGGGCTCGGAACGGCGAGGAATGATTCGCCGCTGGGGCAGAAACGTAAAAAAGCGATAGCGGCAAGGGGCGCAGCGATAAGCGGGGAAGCCCAGCAGGCGGCAGACCCTGGCCAACCAGCCCTCGTAAACGTGGTCGCGGGAAATGCGGTGAAGGTCCAAATTGCCGCACATCTTGCAGTGAGCGTAGAAGGCAAAGGACAACGGCACGACCCTGCCAAAGAAGCGCAGCTCGCAGATCCGGCACCGCCAGGGACGTAGGCCGGACAGTCCGATTAGGTAGTCGCGCAACCTTCGCCGCTTGGAGCGGCGACACCGGTCGCTGCGGCATCGAGGGCAGATCAATGCGCCACCAGTAGGAAGAATGAAAAATCCGGTTCAGGATAAGCGAAAACTCTGCAGCGATGCAACGCACCCTGTGTCTGGCCTGCAACCGCTCACCTGGTGCCGCCGCAATCTGCCTCCGCGTGTAGAATAGCGGCGAGGTGACGCCATGCCGAATTACACCGCCCAACACGCCCGCGCCGGCATCCGCGCCCCGTTGCCGAGGCTCGAGACCTGGCCCAATCATTTTCCCGGCTACGAGATCACTACACGCTTCCCTGAGTACACTTCGATCTGCCCCAAGACCGGGCTGCCCGACTACGGCACGATCACCATCCAGTATTGCCCGCGGAAGAAATGCCTGGAACTCAAAGCGCTGAAGATGTACTTGCTGGCCTACCGCAACCTCGGGATTTTTTACGAGAATGCAGTAAACCGCATCTTGCGTGACATCGTGAAGGCCACACGGCCAGAGTGGTGCGTGGTGCGCGGGGAATTCACCCCACGGGGCGGGCTGACCACGACCGTCGAAGCGCGCTTTGGGCGTCCCGGCAGTTTTCGCGGAACGCACTGGCCGCAACGCGGCGGGGCAGGCTCTCGCGGTGCAGAGCTCTAGCGATACCGATGGACAACCTCCCGGGGCTCGGTGATAATCCCAGCCCGCGAGGAGCGGGCGTTTTCCCGCCAGCTTTCAAGGAGGCTCGATGAGCACGACCCCAAACGATCCGGAATCGAAGGAGAGCTACCCCATGGAGAGCCCGGCGACGCCCCGCTGGGTGTATGCGGTCTTCATCATCGTATTTCTGGTGATGGGCTTCGGGCTTTTTGCGGGCTATACGGCGCGGAAAAACCTGGAGGCCGAGCTGGCCAGCACGAACAATCGCGCTGCGCAGCTCACCGCCCGCGTGGATCAGACCAACTCACGCGTGGCAGACCTGAAGGGTCAGCTCGACGTCACCTCGCAAAAGCTGGGCCTGACTCAGGAAGAGCTGGCGCGCGCCCGGTCCCTGGCGCAGACCATTCGCAAGGAGCAAAAGGCCAGCGATGAGCGGTTGGGGTCGCAGATCGGCCAAGTGAAGCAGGAGAGTGAAGCCAAAATCGGCCAGGTCTCCACCGAGCTGGGCGGCGCAAAAACCGATATCGAGACCACGCGCAAAGATTTGGAGGCCACCAAGAGCAGACTTGAGCGCACCATCGGCGACCTCGGCGTGCAGAGCGGGTTGCTTGCACGCAACCGCGAAGACCTCGAAGAGCTGAAGCGGCGCGGCGAGCGCAATATCTTCGAATTCAACCTGCGCAAATCCAAGACCCCGCAGCGCATCGGCCCGGTGCAGCTCGTTCTCCAAAAAGTGGACACGAAGAAGCTGCACTATACGCTCACCGTTTACGCCGACGACAAGCAGATCGAGAAGAGGGACAAGACCGTCAACGAGCCAGTGCAGTTCTACGTCAAGGGCGCGCGCGCCCCGTACGAGGTGGTGGTATTCGAGGTCTCCAAAGACCGCGCCGTGGGCTACCTCTCCACGCCCAAGGAGACAACCGCGGCCAAGCAGCAGTAATTCCGACCAACCGCAGATCGCATTCGCGCCCTGTTCCCCTCCGGAAACCTAGGAGCGGAACAGGGCTTCTTGTTTTTGGGAAACAGACTTACACTCATTGGGCCGTGCGGGCCTGCTGTTGGAAGCGCCCACGAACAGAATGGGTTGATCGGCGGAGTGCCCCCATGACCATCGTCCGTCACCTCGTTTGCCTGCTGTTACTGGTTGCCGCGCCGGCCCTCGCGCAGGGCCCACTCGAGCCCTCTCGCCTTCCGCCCGACACACTCTTTTATCTTCTGTGGCGTGGCACGGCTTCAGTGGAGACATCGCGCAGCACGAATTCCCTGCTCCAGCTGTGGAATGATCCCCAATTCACGAACGCCCGCGCCGCGCTGATCGCTTCCTTCTCCGCCAACGTGGAGAAAAGCCAGGACGCGGAGCGAGTCAAGCGCGAAGTGCTGGCGCAGATTCTCTCTTTGGCAGAAAACCCGATCATCCTGGGCCTCGGTGGAAGCAGCTCGGTGGCGGGAGACGCGGGGTCATCGCGGCCCGCCGCCTTTTTTGCCATCTTCGACGGCACGGGCAAGGAAAACATCCTGCGCAAGCTCCAGCAGCAGTCCGACGCGAACGCGCAGCCCCCTCCCACCATCACACGTTACGCGGTCGGCCCCACCACCGTAGAGAAAGTCGTGCGGCCAAAAGAGACTTACTACCGCGCTCAGGTGGGCCGCTACTTCCTCCGCGCCAACGAACAGGCTTTGATGGAAGACCTCATCCATCGGCTGCGCTCGCCCGAAAAGCCTGCCACGTCGCTCGCCGAGTCCGCCGAATATCGGCTGGCGCAGCGCTGGCTCGGCGGTCCTAGCCCGTTGGAATTCTTCGGGCATTTGCCCGACCTCGCCAAAATCCCGCCGCCGGCGACGGAAAGTTTCGATGTGGGCGCGCTCCTCCGCGCCCTGCACCTGGAAAGACTTCAGGCCATCGCGGGCAACCTGAGTTTCGCGGGCGCAGCCAGCCGGATGCGGATGGCGGCGCTGGGCGACACGTCGCCCGGCAGCGTCTTCGATTTGGCCGGCGAAAGCGGCCCGGTGTTTGAAACGCTCGCCCTGGCGCCCCGCGGCACAGCGTACTACAACGTGGTGAAGGTTCCCTTCACCGGCATGTACCAGCTTTTGCGGAGCGCACTCGGAGAAGCCCTCCCGGAAAAGCATCGCATGATGGTGGACATAGTCGAGGCGGCTGCAGCCCAGCAAATCGGGATGAGTCTTCCTGATGCGCTCGGGTTGCTGCGCGGCGAGGTGGCCTCCATCCGGCCGAGCGCAGAATTTGATACCTCCTCGCAGCTCTACGCGGTAGCCATCCAAAAGCAGCCGGAGGTGTTACGCCTGCTACGCACGATTCTTGCCAAGCAGATCACGAGCGAGTTCAGCCACCGCGATGCCTCCTTTTTGAAAATCTCTTACCCATTCGGGGCGCGCTCCGGGAGCGCCGATCCGACGGACCTCTACCTCGGCGTTACTCCGCAGATGCTGCTCGGCGCGCCGCGGAAGGAGCTCGTGGAGGAAGCCGTGGCACGACTCGAACCGAAAGATGCCGGTGCCGCTTCTCTGACGGCGGATGCAGGATTCCGCCAGGCCCGGGCGCGGTTCCCCCAGAACCTCACCAGCCTGGACTACCTCGACTTCACCCGCATGCCCTGGGAGAAGTTGTCCGAAACGATCCGCGAGGGGATCCGTAAATCCGGCCAGCAGTCGCCGTCCGAAGCGGCCACCACCGACGCCTGGCTCCAGGCGATCTCCCCGGCTCTCATTCGCCGTTATTTGCACAGCCTGAGCACCGGCTGGTGGAAGGCTCGCGACGGCATCTATTTCGATGCCTATCTCGACTAGCCGGCGAGAAGGCGCTTCCCCACGCCGCGCACTCCTGTTTGTTCTGGCCCTGCTGATTTGCAGCCGCCCCGCGAATGCGCAGGGGCAAGAACCAAAGCCGCCGCCCGCGGACCGCATCGCCGTGCGCGTCGAGCTGGTGAACGTCGAGGTCACGGTCAGCGACGCGCAGGGCAAATTCGTCGGCAGTCTCAAGCGTGAAAACTTTCGCGTGCTCGACAACGGCGTCGAGCAGCCGCTCACGCACTTCGCCTCGATGGAAGCTCCTGCCCAGGTGCTCGTGCTGGTCGAGACTGGCCCGGCGGTCTACCTCATCCACCAGGAGCACCTGCTGGCGGCTTATGCGCTCCTCGAGGGCTTGGCCGCGGACGACCGCGTCGCGCTGGGCACCTACGATCAGACAGAGCGCTTGTTACTGGACTTCACCGTTGACAAGCGCGCGCTGGCGCAGGCTCTCGAGGGTCTGCGCTATAACCTCGGCATGGCGCAACTGAATTTGTTCGACAGCCTTGCGGCGGCACTCGATTGGCTCGCCCCGCTCCCCGGCAAGAAGGCGATTGTGCTGCTGAGCACGGGCCTGGATAGCTCCGGCGACGCTCGCTGGGAAGCGCTTGCGCGAAAGCTGCGCTCCAGCGGCGTCATGGTCCTGCCCGTGGCGCTGGGCGGCGAGTTGCGCAAGCCTGATAAAAAGAAAAAGGCCGCGCCCTCACAGAGCGAAAGCGAGATGAGCTTTGCCCAGGCTGACCGCGACCTCGAGAACATGGCGCAGGCCACCGGCGGTCGCGCCTATTTCCCGCGCGAGGCTCGCGAGTTCCCCGGCATCTATCGCCAGATCGCCGCCCTGCTGCGGCATCAATACAGCCTCGGCTTTGCGCCACCGGCGCGCAACGCCCGCTACCACACCATTGCCGTGCAAATTGTAGATGCCAACGGCCGCGTTCTCGGCCCCGGCCAAGACAAGCTCGCCTACCGCGTCAGCGCGCGCCCGGGATATATGGCACCCTCACCCTGAGAGCCCATTGCAGGGAGCCTCACACGCTCCGGCACAGCCGGCCCGAAGCCGGCGCTTGGCGGTGACTTCCGTTGCTTGTCAACCGGGGACGCCGTTATTCGTAGTCCTTGAGGGTTTGGGCCATTTCGCGGAGGCGTTGGTCCACGAGCGCGAAGCAGGTGCCCGGCTCGAACTTTCCGTCGGGGCCGCGCGGCCCGGCCTTGACGCCGCTGAGCACCTCGATGCCTTCCTCAACCGTGGCCACAGGTAGGATGTGGAATTTCGCGGCAGCCACGGCTTCCACGACGTCGTCGCGGAGCATCAGGTCTTCGATATTCTCGGCCGGGATGAGCACGCCTTGCTGGCCGGTGAGGCCCTTGACGCGGCAGACGTCGTAGAAGCCCTCGATTTTCTGGTTCACTCCACCGATGGGCTGAATATCGCCCTGCTGGTTGACCGAGCCGGTGACGGCGATGTCCTGCCGGACGGGCAGGCCGGAAAGCGCGGAGAGCAGGGCGTAGATTTCGGACGAGCTGGCACTGTCGCCATCGATGCCGGAGTAGGACTGCTCGAAACAGATGCTGGCGGCCAGCGAGAGCGGCTTATCCTGCGCGAATTTGGCGCGCATGTAGCCGGCGATGATCTGCATGCCCTTGTCGTGGAAGCGCCCGCTCAGCCGCGCCTCGCGCTCGATGTTGATCAGGCCGGCCTTGCCGAGCGCAGCCGACGCAGTGATGCGCACGGGTTTGCCAAAGGAGTAGCCGCCGATTTCGAGCACGCTCAAGCCGTTCACCTGGCCGACCCGCGAGCCCGTGCTATCGATGAGCAGCGTTCCTTCCTCGATCATTTCGCGGATCTTGGTCTCGATCAGGTTGTGCCGCTCGACCTTGGCCTCGATGGCCGAGCGGACGTGCGCGCCGTTCACGGGCGACTCCCCTGCGCCGCGGGCGATGTAGCAGGCCTCGCGGGCCAGGTCGGCCAGGTCGGTGAAGCGCGCGGTCACCTTGCTGCGGCGGCCGGCCCGGCGCACACCGTATTCAATCATCGCCGCCAACGCGGAACGGTCGAACGCGCACAGCCCCTCGTCCTCGCAGAGCTTGCGCAGCCGCCCACCGTATTGGAGGATCACTTCATCGTTCATGCGCATCTCTTCGTCGAACTCCGCGCGCACCTTGAAAATCTTCTTGAAGTCCTCCTCGTACTCGTAGAGCAGCTCGTACATCTCTCGGTCGCCGATCAGGATGATCTTGACGCTGATTTCGATCGGCTCGGGCTTGAGCGCCGACGTACCGAATGGGAAAAACAGATCCATCGGCTGAATTTCGAGCTTTCCGTGGTTCAGCGTGCGCTTCAGCGTCTTCCAGACACCCGGTTCGGTGAGCGCGTCGAGCGCGTACATGATCAGAAAGCCGCCGTCGGCGCGCAGCACTGACCCAGCGCGGAGGTCCATGAAGTCGGAAGTCCACCCGCCACGGGCGTCGTAGCTGCGCTGGATGGTGCCGAACAGGTTGGCGTAGGTGGGCGTGGTCTCGAAGATCACCGGCGAGGCGTCGTGTTCGTTGTGCGCCAGCAGAACATTGACCCCGTACACGCGGAAGGGATCGCGCTCGGAGGGCCCTGCCCGCGGCCCGCCGTCCGGTGAGGGCTGCTGCTGCTCGTCCTCGCCCTCGCGCTCCTTGAACGGCTCGAGGTTGTCCAGCAGGTGATGGCGCACCTCCTCGAGGTACTCGGAGACATGCGCGCCCGGATATTTCTCCTTCAGCTCCTCAATGAAGCCGTCGACGAGCACCGAGGCAGCCTCCTGCTCCAGGTAGCTGAGTTCGCTGGCCAGCTCACGGGAAAGCGTCAGCGTCTTGCGGTAAACAACGGTGAACTCCTGGCGGAACTGCTCGTACTTGCGCTCAAGCTCTTCGGCGGCGGCGGTTTCCAGCTTGCCCTCGTGCACGAGCTTGGGCACATCCTCGATGGGCACCATTTGCCCTTCGAGCACGGGGAAAATCTCAGGCAGGGCCACCGCGCCCACCTGCATGTGGCCCAGGGCGAACTGGTCGCGGGCGATGCGCCGCGTGAAATCGTCCATCAACTCCTTTTCGCGCCCCGTAAAGCGGTCCACGATGCGCCCCTTCTGGCGCTGGAAGGGTTCGCCTTCAAACACCTGCGGGATGCGCCGGCGCAGGAATTCAATCCCCGAGAGCATGTCTTTCTTGAACGAATTGGCCTGGCCTCGCGGCAGGGTGAGCAGGCGCGGGCGGTCCTGGTTCTTGAAATTATTGACGTAGCAGCGGTCGGGCGAAGATTTTGTGTCGGGATGAATCTCCTCGATCATGCGGACAATCATGCCGCCGCGGCTCATACCCGCCAGCCCGCAGACAAAGATGTTGTAGCCCGGCGCGGCCAGTTCCACGCCCATTTTGAGGGCGCGCAGCGCGCGGTCCTGCCCGATCACGCCCTCCAGCGGCTCCGCCTGCGCGGTCGTCTCAAACGGGATGCGCGATGGATCGCAGTGCCAGCGGAGCTTTTCCGGGGCGAGTTCCGCGGGCGGGGCAGCGGTCTTCGTGACCATGGTGGCCTTCCGAGCGGGCTACTCTAGCACAGCCCGCTGGCCGTGCCCAAACTTCCCCGGAGAGTTTCCAACAATGAATCAGGCCGGTTTTTCGCGCTCGGTGTACACATCCAGGATGCCCGCCACCGTGGCCACCACGATCGGGCCCAGCACTAAGCCGAGCACGCCGAAGACGCTGATCCCCCCAAGCACGCTGATGAATACAACCAGCCCGCTCAGGCGGGCGCGCCCGCTGATGAGCACCGGCCGCAGGACATTGTCCACGGTGACGCCCACACCGGCGCACAGGCCCACGACCACCAGTCCGCGGAGCGGATGGCCAGTGGCCATCAGCCAAATCGTCGCCGGCAGCCATACCGGCCAGGAGCCCACCACCGGTAGGAGCGAGAAAAATGCCATCACCACGCCCCAGAACACGGGAGCCGTCAACCCCACCAGCGCGAAGGCTATCCCGCCGAGCAGGCCCTGAACCGCGGCAATGATCAGGCTCGTCGTGACGCTGGCGAAGATGAGGTCGCGGGCCTCGGCAATCATTTTGTCGCGGTGCGCTTCCTCGAACGGCAGCACGCGCCGCACTCCCGCGACAATCGCTCCGGCGTCGCGGAACAGGTAAAACAGCGCGAACAGCGTCACGAACAGCTCGAACAGGAACACCACGGCGTTGCGCAGTACCGTGCCCAGTCGCGAGGCCAGGAAGGCGGCCATGCGCTCGAAGTTTTGCCGCACCAGCGCGCCGGGGTCCGTCGTGCCGGCTCCCGGCATACGCCGGCTGATCCACTCCCAGACCTGGTTGATCCAGGGATATTCGCCCTGGGCCAGCGTGTGCTGGATGGCTCGCGCCGCCACGATGGCGTCGCGCACGAACAACGTCGTCAGCAGCAGCGTGGGCACGATCAGGATCAGCGTGACGCCCAGGGTGCTCAGCGCTGCAGCGGGCGTGCGGCCCAGGCGGCGCTCCAAGCGCGCATGCCAGGGATAGAAGAACACCACCAACACGACCGCCCAGCCCAGCGGCACCAGAAACGGCTCAAACACGCGGAATACCAGGTAGGCCAGCAGCAACACAACGCCGTAGAAGAGCACCGAGCTGAGTCGTTCGCCTTCGGTTGCCGGAGACATCCAGAGGATCCTCGAGCTCGTTATATAATGCTGGCCCGCTGACCGCTCGCGACTCGCCGGGTCAGCAGACATCGGACAAGCAGCGATGCCTATCGAGCCGCAATCGCTTGACCGCTATCAATCGCGCGTACTCGCCATACTCGCTCTCATCAATTTTGTCAACTTTGCCGATCGGCTGGTGGTGCCCCCGTTGGTGCCGCTGCTGCGCGACCAATTTGCATTGACCAGCACTCAACTCAGCCTGCTGCACATCGCCCTGCAGATCGTGCTCTCGCTAGCCACCATTCCTTTTGCCCTGCTTGCCGACCGCACCAGCCGCACGCGCATCATTGCCGCCGGCGTGGTCTTCTGGAGCCTGGCCACGTTTCTTACCGGCATGGCGCACACCTTTGCGCTGCTGCTGCTGGCGCGCGCCCTGGTCGGCGTCGGCGAAGCGGCCTATGCACCGGCAGCGCAGTCCATGATTACCGGCGCATTCTCGAAGGAGAGCCGCGCCCGGGCGCAGGCTGTCTTCGCTGCGGGCATGCTGACGGGAGGCCTCGCGGGGCTGGCGCTTGGATGGGTTATCGGGCACCTATGGGGCTGGCGGCCGGCATTCTTCCTGGTCGGATTTCCCGGACTGCTCCTGGGCCTGAGCGTGCTCCGCCTGCCTGAGCCGCCACGAGGGCCAAAGTCTGAGCTGGTGCCTATCGGGCGTCTGCTGGGCGTGCCCGCCTACGCGGCGATGATCGCCAGCGGCGTGCTCATCACCTTCGCCAGTATCGCCTTTTTCTACTGGGGCGCTGACTTTGTCGAACGCTATACAGACTTCCGCCCAAAGGAGGCGGGGCTCTGGCTGGGCGCGGCGCTGTTCTTGTCGCTACCGATGGGAGTAATGGCCGGCGGATACGTCGCCGACTTCCTCCAAAAGCGCTTCCCCTACGGCCGGGTGCTGACCATCTCGCTGGCGTTTCTCGCCGCGGCTCCCTTCTTGCTCTGGGCCGTCTCCACTGAGGAAAAAAGCTACGTGGTGGCGGCGTTCTTCATCGCCGGATTTTTCATGTCCTGGTATCATGGGCCGGTGACCGCGGTGATTCATGACCTGATGCCGCAGCGCGCGCACGCGACCTCGGTGGGCGTCTATATGTTCGTCACGCAGTTGCTCGGCGGTTTCGGTCCGTTCGTGGTCGGCAAGATTGACGACCTGTCCGATCTGGTGATTGGGCTGAAAGTGGCGGTCGGCGTGATGGTGGCAGGCGCGCTGAGCTTTTTGCTGGTGATCCACTTCATTCGTCGCGACGGCTTGAACCACCCGCGACTCGATGCTTTCCGCGCCGAGGCTAGCGACTGAAGATTACGTATCCGGTTTTCACCTGCAATCCTGCGCCGTGGGCTCTTCACATCCATCCTCTCACCCGGACATCTGCCACCTGACGCCTCCCACCTCCTCTGCTGTGCTATCATTCGCCCAAGCACCGAGAGGCAGCCATGGCCGATCCCGCCGCCTGCAAGCATCCCCGAACACAGCTCATCGCCAAGGATCAGGACGCCGAATACCTCGAGTGCCTGGACTGCGGCGCCATCCTCGAGGCTGATGAGCTGGGCGAGCCCTCGGGCTTCGACGAGTCCCTCTCTGACGCTTAGCACCGAATGAGTTGTAGCGCCGCCGTCCCGGCGGCCCCCTCGGAGATCGCGGGCGGGCCGGCATCAACAGACGGTAGCCCCTCTCTTCCGAGGTGCGGCATTTTGGAGAAGGGCCCCTTGGTCTGAAGACCGGGGTCACAGGAACAGGAGCAAATCGTTCGCAGCGGACTGCTGACAGCTCGCCTCAGCGGATGCCGAGCTTTTCGATCAGGCGCAGGACGTCATCGGCGGAAACGTCGTAGAGCGAATGCTCCTCTTCCTGCTGCAGGCGCTCGCGCAAGTACTCCGCGGCGATAAAGCTGGCTTCGCGATCGGTAAGGTCGCGCCGGGCCCGCGCGCGAAATTCCACAAACGCCGGATGCGCCAGCCCCACCACAACGCCGCGCCCATCCACAAGAAACTTGCAATCGATGGTGTCGCTATGGCGCGTGGCCACGCCATTCCAAAGATGCGAGAAGCGGCAGTGGTAGACTTGGTCGGTAAGCTTCGAGGGTACCTCGAACGCGCCGATAAAATCGCTCATGGCGCCGGCATTGGGGATGACGGGGGGCAAGGTATCTTCTCGCCGGGCGACTCACCGCGGTCACCCGTATGGGCAGGCGCTTTGAGACCGCCACGGCAGGCTAAGGGCAAGCCGGGGTCTGCGCCTATTTCCGGGTGGCCACCGCCACGGATTCAGCCTGCGAGTACGTGCGCACCGCGGCGCCCACCCCAGCGCCTGCCGGCAAACGGAGTCCCTGGTCGAGCAGCACCTTTTCGAGCGCCGCCAGGAACAGCAGCACGTTGCCGCGCTGGCACGAGTAACCCATCAGGCCCACGCGCCAGAGTTTGCCCTTGAGCGGGCCGAAGCCGCCGGCGATTTCGATGTTGAACTCACTGAGCAACTGCCGCCGCACACGAACGTCCTCAACTGCTTCGGGTACGCGCACGCCGGTGACGGTGATCAGCCGGTCGGCCGGATTCGCGACGAATGGCTCCAAGCCCATCGCTTCCACGCCGGCAACCAGCGCCTGCTGGTTTTGCCGGTGGCGCTCCCAGCGCGCTTCCAGGCCCTCCTCGACCACCAGGCGCAGCGCTTCGCGCAGGCCGTAGATCAGGGAAATCGGCGGCGTGTGATGGTAGGTGCGCTCTTTGCCCCAATAGTTCATCGTCGTGGTCAGGTCGAAGTACCAGCTCTGCACCTTCGTCTTGCGCGCCCGCAGCAGCTCCTCGACTCGGGAGTTCACCGTGATCGGCGCCATGCCTGGCGGCGCGCTGATGGCTTTCTGCGAGCCGCTGAAGCAGATGTCGATGCGCTGGCGATCTACGTCGAGCGGCAGCCCGGCCAGAGTGGCCACCGCGTCCACCACCAGCAGGGCTCCCAGCTCGTCAGCCACCTTGCGGAAATCGTTCAGCCGATGCGCCACCGAGGTGGAAGTCTCGCCATGCGCCAAGCCCACGAACTTGATCTTCTTGCCCTTCCCGGCGCGGCGAACATCGTCGGGATCCACGGCCCGGCCGTAGGGCGCTTCGACGCGAGTGATGCGCGCCGGGGTGCGCTCGGCGATGATGGCCATGCGCTCGGAAAACGTACCGTTGACGCAGACGATGGCCTCGTCGCCCTCCTCGAGCGGGTTGAGCACCGCCGCCTCGATGCCTCCCGACCCGGACGCTGAGATGGGGAAGGTGACGCGGTTCTCGGTGCGGAACACGCCCCGCAGCAATACCTGGACGTCGCCCATCATCATTTCCATGAACCACGGGTCCAGATGGCCGACCAGCGTGGTGGTCAAGGCGCGATAGACCCGGGGATCCATGCATGACGGGCCCGGGGTAAGCATCAGCCGGTGCGGCGGGAGGAGTTCTCCGATGGGTGCGCTCATGGTCTCAATTCCTCGGTCTAAGTGCAGACTCGGCGGTCGCGTTCAGCGCCTCTCGAGCACGCGCACAGGACCGCCTAGCGGGTACCCAGCGCGGGCTACTAGTTTCTCCAAATCGGGCTTGCGACGCAACGGCCAATATGGCCATCCGTGGTTCGGCAGTCCTCACCGGGCCGAGCCGACGCGCCGTTCGACGCGGGACATTTCTTAACAGAGGCACGGAGAATTCAGTACAATCGCAAGCCGTTCGTCTGCCCGGCAAGAAGCCGCGATGACCGCCACGCCGCAAGGAGCGCTGATGTCCGCGACACTGGAAAAGCTCCGCGAAAAGGCCCGCCTGCTGCGCATCCATTCCCTGCGCGCGACCACTGCGGCGGGCTCGGGCCATCCCACGTCCTGCCTTTCGGCGGCGGAGTTGGTGGCCGCAACCTTCTTCCACGCCATGAAGTTCGACCCCGCAAATCCCAACTCGTCGGCGGGCGATCGCTTCGTGCTCTCGAAGGGTCACGCCGCACCGGTTCTCTACGCAGCGCTCGCCGAGGCGGGCGTGTTCCCGGTCTCGCGCCTCCAGACACTCCGGCAAATCTCAAGCGAGCTCGAAGGCCACCCCACACCGTTCATCCCCGGCGTGGACGCCGCCACCGGCTCGCTCGGCCAGGGGCTGTCCGTTGGCGCGGGCCTCGCGCTCGGCGCCCGCCGGGAGAAGAGCCGCGCCCACATCTACGTGCTGCTCGGCGACGGCGAGTTGGCGGAAGGCAACGTGTGGGAGGCCGCGGCATTTGCGGCGCACTACGAGCTCGACAACCTGACGGCGATTGCCGACATCAACGCGCTCGGCCAGAGCGAGCGCACCATGTACCGCCACGACACCGAGGTCTATCAGCGTAAGTTCGAAGCCCAGGGTTGGCAGACAGAGGTGATTGACGGACACGACCTCGCCGCGGTCCTGAGCGCGCTGGACCGCGCCAAGGAAACGGCCGGGCGGCCGCAGGCGATCATCGCCCGCACCCAGAAGGGCCACGGCATCAGCTTCCTGGCGGACAAGGAAGGCTGGCACGGGAAGCCGCTTTCGAAGGAAGAGCTGGAAAAGGCCCTGGCGGAGATCGGGCCGGTCCCGCCGGTCCCCGCCGACGACGGCCGCTCGTACGCCCGCAAGTCGCTGCCGACGCCGTCGGACTTCCCCGCCCCGGCCCCGCCGGAGTACAAGCCCGGTCAGACCGTGGCGACGCGCGAAGCGTATGGCACGGCTCTGCGCAAGCTGGCCGCAGTGTGTGCGAAGCTGGTGGCGCTCGATGGCGACGTGAAGAACTCCACCTTTGCCGAGACTTTGCAGAAGGCCTATCCCGATCGGCTCATCCAGGGCTATATCGCCGAGCAAAATCTCGTCAGCGTGGGCGTGGGGCTGGCGGCGCAGGGGCAACTGCCATTCATCGCCACGTTTGCCTGCTTCTTTTCGCGCGCCTATGATCAAGTGCGCATGGCGGCCATCAGCCGGAGCAACATCAACCTGTGCGGATCGCACTGTGGCGTTTCCATCGGCGAGGACGGGCCCTCGCAGATGGGCCTGGAAGACCTGGCCATGTTCCGCGCTGTGCCCGGTGCGACAGTGCTTTATCCCTCGGACGCGGTGGCGGCGGAACGGCTAACCGAAACCGCGGCGCGCCTGCCGGGCATCTGCTACCTGCGCACCTCGCGCCCCAAGACGCCGACCTTATACGCCAACGACGAACAATTCCCGGTCCCGGGATTTAAAGTGCTCCGCCAAAGCGCCGGCGACCGCGCCACGATCATCTCCGCCGGGGTGACCCTGCACGAGGCGCTGAAGGCCTTCGAGCAACTGAAGCTCAAGGGCATCGCCATCCGCGTCATTGATCTCTATTGCGTGAAGCCGATGGACGCGGCGGCGCTGGGCCAACACATCGCCGCGACCCACGGCCGCCTGGTGACTGTCGAAGACCATTACCCCGAAGGTGGGCTGGGCGAAGCGGTGATTGCTGCGCTCACCACCAGCGGCGTCACCCTCAGCGGCGTGCGCCGGCTGGCGGTTGATCGCGTGCCGCACTCGGGCAAGCCCGACGAATTGCTCGACGCCTTCGGCATCTCCGCGCGCCACATCGTCGCCGTGGTTGAAAACTGGGGCTAAGCGGTAGGAATGAGCTCGCGAGCGCAATTCAAAGCAAAGACTCCGAAACCGCACCACCAAAAAAGCTGCTAGGAGCGCGCCACAGTGGCGGCCAGCGCGGTTTCAGGCGGCTGGCGCAGGTCCCAAACAATCCGGAACCAGGAAAGCACGCGCAGCGTGTAATAGGTTAGGTCCACCTCCCACCAGAAAAACCCCTGACGCGCAGCGGCCATGTAATGGTGGTGGTTGTTGTGCCAGCCCTCGCCCAAGGTGAGCAGAGCGAGGAAGGGATTGTTCTTGCTGGTGTCCGTGGTTTCGTAGCGCCGCCAGCCGAACAGGTGCGAGAGAGAATTGATCGTGAACGAGGCGTGCCACAGCAGCACGGTGCTGATGAAGAAGCCCCACACCAGCATCCCCCATCCGCCGATCAGGAATAGCACGGTCGCTAGCGTTATCGGCGGCACCAAGTGGTAGCGGTTCAGCCAGCGCAGCTCCGGGTATTTGTAGAAGTCGCGGATCAAATCCACCTGAGTCAGGTTGTATCGGTCCGACAAAATCCAACCCACGTGCGACCACCAAAAGCCGAACAGCGAGGGCGAGTGCAGATCCTCCTCGGTATCGGAGTAGCGGTGATGGTGGCGGTGGTTCGCCGCCCACCACAGCACGCCCTTCTGCGTGGACGATGTGGCCATGAAGGCCAGCACGAACTGAAAGACGCGGCTGGTCTTGAACGAGCGGTGCGAGAAGTAGCGGTGGTAGCCCGCTGTGACGAAGAACATGCGCACGTACAGCACCGCCAAACACACGATCAGATAGGACCAGCGGAAGTGCACAAAAAACGCCGCCAGGCAGGCCAAGTGAACGGCGAAGAAAGGTGCCGCGCGCAGTAAGGAAATCCGCGCGCCATTACGCAGGGCAATCGCTATGGAGGCCATACGACCAGATTCCTCCGCTCCGAAGATCCCAGGGGGACGATCCAGCTCTCCGCGAGCGCTCGAGGAACCAGCCGGGGGGACGCGCCACGAATAAGCATTTCCAGTCTATTCCTGCGGCGCAGCGGCGTCAAGCGTCATCGTGTAGATGCTTGAGTGGAAGTCGCACAGCCGATACTAACAAAGCCAGTCCCTACTGCCAGGGCAGGTCGCTGAAAACAGCTTTTCCATTCTAACTCTCAGGCTTTCGTCCAGACCCCGCGCTGCTCGCCTTTGGAACAGATGTGCCGCGGCGGCAAGGCCATTCCGCTTGCCATGCGACCTGCCGCGACTCAACTCGTTCATTTTGAACGTTCCGAATTCTCCTGCTTTGGGCGTAAGGGTGCGGAGTACTGCCCTCCTGGGCCGCCTGAAACCGGCAGGGCCTGGCGCAGTTGACCGAGCCTGGCAACGTGATCGCGAAACCTCTCTCCATCCGCCACCGATTCATCCTTTTGCAGGCACTCACCTTTTCTCTGGCCATCTGGCTGCTAGCCGGCGCGGTGTACATCAATCGGAAAATTCAGCGCCACCTGGAAGAACCGCTACGCAACCTGCACGCGGCTCTGGCCCTGCATGCGGAGATGGATGCCATTCAGCAGGGAGTGCTGTTGTCGGCGGCCAGAGCCTATTCCGATCCCGGCGAAGACTCCAACCAGGAATTCCTAGCAGCCGTTCAAAAATTGCCGGAGCTACTGACGCGCTACTCGCAACTCCAGCTCAGCCCGGAGGAGCGTCGGGCGCTCGCGAGCATCCGGCAGCTTCAGCAGCGCCAGGCTGAGCACGCCAGCCAGCACCGCGACATCCCAGGCAGAGCGCTCCAGGAGCTCGCTCGATTCCGGGAGGTGCAAGAACTCAGCCGGCAAATCGATGCCATCCAATACCGCTTGGCGCAGGCTCATCTCCGCCGGCTCCAGGCGACCACCTCGCAGCTCCATGAGTACGCCCGAAACCTGTACCTGCTTCTGGGCGCGTTTGGCCTATTTGCGACCCTGGCGCTGCTGCAGTTCCGGCGCGTCCACCGGGAGGAGATCTGGGGTCCGCTCGAGGAGCTGCGTCGGATGGTCCGCGAAATCCACCGGGGCAACCTGGACGTTCGGGGCAGCGTGCCCGCCAGCATTGAGTTCGGCACGCTGGTACGGGGCTTCCTGGAAATGGCCGGGGAGCTGCGCCAGATGCGGGATTCGCTCGAGCAGAAGGTGCGGGAGCGAACCGCGGAACTTGAGGCCACCCAGCACGAGCTGGTGCAAACGGCCAAGCTTTCCTCGCTCGGGCAATTGGTCTCGGGCGTGGCGCATGAGATCAACAACCCGCTGACCTCCATTCTGGGCTTCAGCGAGTTGGCCATGTCGCGGCCAAGTCTCGACCCCGGCCTGCGCGCCCAGCTCTTCACCATCCGCGACGAATCCATTCGGCTAAAGAACCTGGTCGCCAACCTCAACACGTTTGCCCGCCGCAGGCCGCAGCACACCGTGTGCGTGGATCTGCGGCAGGTGCTCGACCGCACTGTGAACCTCCGGCGGTACCAGTTGGGCGCGAGCAACGTCGCGCTGCACTATGACCGTCCGCCGGGGCCCGTCTGGGTCGAAGGCGACCCTGACCAGCTCGGGCAAGTCATCTTCAACCTGGTCCTGAATTCTGAACAGGCCATTCTCTCGTGCCGCACCAAGGGTGATATCTGGCTCGCCTGCGGCGCGGAAGGCGGGCGCGCCTGGGCCTCGGTGCGGGACAACGGCCCGGGGATGTCTGCGGAAATCCGTGAACGCATCTTCGACCCGTTCTTCACCACTAAGCCCGTCGGGCAAGGCACGGGCCTGGGGCTGAGCATCTCACACGGAATCATCCAGCAGCACCACGGCACCATCACCGCGGAAAGCGCCGAAGGCCAGGGCGCCACGATGCGCATCGTGCTCCCGGCCGCCGAGCCACTCAAGGACGCGGCGAGCGACTCGCCACCGGCAGAGACCGCGGCACCCGCAAAACCCGCCGGCACGCCAGCGCTGCGTGTGCTGGTGATTGACGATGAGCCGGAAATCGCCGCTCTGGTCAAGGTGTTCCTCGAAGGCCGCGGCTGGCGAGCCGTGGTGCTGAGCGATTCGACTGCCGTGGAAGCAACACTCCAGGCCCAGCCGTTTGAGCTGGTGATCTGCGATTTGAAGATGCCCGGTAGGAGCGGCCTCGATGTCCTGCGCCTGTTGTGGCAGAGGTGGCCAGAGTTGGCGCGGCGCTTCTTGCTGATGACCGGCAACCTGTCCGATGCCGAGCAGAAACAAAGCGTCGAGCTGGCTGGCATCCCGGTCCTGAGCAAGCCCTTCACGCTCGCCCACCTGGCCGATGCGCTCCAGTCGCTGCTGTCGAACAGTGCAGATCGTTCCTCCGCCAAGGTGGACTCAGGATGACCAGCACGGTGGGGCGGAGTGCGCTCGACCGGCCCGCGGCGGAAGCTGTTCCGTGTAATTCTCCAGCCGATGTGTTATCTTCGCGGCTCTTCAAACCGAGTTTCGCTGTTCGATTTTCAATTTTCCGGATTCGCCATGGCAGAAAAGCTCATCCTGGTGGGCCTGATACCCGAGGTGATGGTGATCCACCCCGACGAGCCGGTGGTGTGGCTCTCGGACTCGGGACACTTGAAAGTCGAGTTTGACCCCCACCGCTGCCCGTTCTCCTCAAACGTCTTTCAGGCGCCGGCGGGCATGCGCCTGATAAGCGGCACGCCGCGGCCCGGCACGAAGCCCGGCTCCTACAAATACCGCCTGTGGCTGAATGATCAGTTGATTGGTACCGGCGAGATCATCTTGCGCGAACGATGATCCGGGCGAAGGCCCCAGTGCTCGCGCTGTCAGAAGCGAGTTTCGTCGTCGGGCTGCATCACAGTACCCCCTGCGAGAACCCGGAGGAATGGCGAGGGAGCCTCAGTCGCCGGCGGCAGCGGCGCGGCTATTTTCCAGCGTGGCCGCCAAACCCCGACGCACCGGCGCCAGCAGGAACGCCGGCCCCGGCCGCTCCGGCGGCAGCGAAACGCTGGCCGACCTCCGCGGGAACTCGGCGCGCCGGTCCAGACGCAAACCGGCTTCGCGCAGCATCTCGCCGGAAAGGTTCGGGTCGTCCGATCGGTCCACGCCCCAGAACCACAGCCGGTCTTCCTGGCGCTGCAAGAACTGGAGCGATTGCTCGAGCTTGTTCATGGCCCGGTCAAACGAAGAGGCCAGAAAATAAACAGAAAGCACCCAGGAGTGCCGTACAAAGGTCGCGCGAATGCGCACGCAATATTTGCCGTTCTGATTGATTTCCACCGCGCAGCGGTATTCGTTCCGCTGCAAGCTATGTTTTGCGGGCATCGCGCACCTCAATTCGCCAGGCGTTCTGCCAGCTCGCGCCCGAACTCTCGGCTCGCGCCGGGGCCTTCAGCGATGACAATTTTGCCGCCGCACAGGTGCCCTCGACTGTCGAGGCCACTTTCACCTCCACGCCTTCTGACTCGAGGATCTGCATGGGCTGCTCGAGCTCCTCGTCGCGAAAGCCGCGAGTGGGCACCACGGCGAGTACCCGCTTGCCCTTGAGTCTTTTCTCCTTCATGGACTGCTCCGTCTTGGAGGGCCGTTCCGACTCGCTATAGAAGTTTCATACCTGGGGAAGGCAAAAGCGTCTTGTTCTGCACCCCGCTGGCGCCGGGGCATTTGCTGCGGACGAAATTATGCTAGCCTAAACCCTGGGGGTTAGGCAAATGGAAAAGCGACATTTCTTAACTGCTTATTTTTCTGTGGATTAGGTGGTACTAGGAGGAGCCGCTGATCCGCCGGATCCTGTCGGGCATGATTTTCAGCTTGCCTTCCTTCTTCAGGCGCATCTCTAGGGCCGCGCGGAAGGTCTCGTATGCCATGCCTCGCTTGCTCTGCAAGACTTGCTGCTCAACTTCCTTGCGTTGTTTGGCGAGGTCCTCCGCCTTGGCCTCTTCGCGTTCCACCACGCGATAGACCAGCCAGTTTGCCCCCAGGGATGCTGGCGCGGGCGTCCTTCCCACCGCCAGAGTGAAGGCCTCGGAGAGCTGGCGAGCGCTGCCTAAACCAGGGACCGAGCCCGTCCGCGGGAAAGGCTCGCTCGTCTTCGCCTCGAAGCCCAGTGCCTTGGCGACCACGGCCAGGGCTTCGCCCCCCTGAACTCGTTTGGCCAACTCCTCGGCGCGTGCCTTGGCCAGCCCGACGGCTTTTTCCCGGCGAACGTCGGCGGCGACTTTTTCGCGCACCTCGGCGAGCGTCGCCGGATGTGCGGGCTGAATCTCCTTCACGGTGAGCACGACGTAGCCTCGCTCGGTGCGGATCGGGGCGCTCAACTCACCCTGGCGCAGGCGGAAGATGGCGTCGCGCAATTCCGGGGGGCTGCCGATCTCGCTGAGGGGCTCATTGGCCGCGACCGGTCGGGTCTCGGCGATGGACATCTTGAATTGCTTGGCAATATCCTCAAGCGGTTGCCGGTTCGATTTGCGCACGGCGGCGGCGATCTGGTCGGCCTGCTCGTTTTCCAGCCGCTCGAGCTTTTCTGCCGTCAGGATCGGCAGGATGGACCCGCGCACTTCTTCAAAGCTCTGCGTGCGGGCGTTCTGGTGCTCGATCACCTTGAGGATGTGGAAGCCGTATTGCGTGCGCACCAGGTCCGAGATGCTGCCCGGCGGCAAGCTGAAGGCGGCGCGCTCGAACTCGGCCACCGTCTGTCCCTGCACGATCCAGCCGAGGTCACCGCCCTTATCCTTGGTGGTGTCTTCGGAGTATTGCTTGGCCAGCTCTTCAAACTTGGCGGCGTGCCGCGCCTTCTTCAGCACCTCCTCGGCTTTCTTGCGGATCTCTTCGACCTCCGCGTCGGTTTTACCGATGGTCTTGAACAGGATGTGGCTGACGTGGACGCGGTTTTGGATGCGGTACAGCTCGATGTGCTGGTTGTAATAGGCGCGCAATTCTGCGTCCGTGACCGAGGCGCGCTGGCGCAGCAGGCTCTGGTCGAGCTGCGCGTAGCGCACCAGGCGCCGCTCGGGCACCACGTAGCGCCCTTTGTTTTTCTCAAAGTAAGCGGCCAGCTCGGCGTCGCTCGCCGGCACTTTCGATTCCAGCTCGTCCGGCTTGATCAGCACGTACTCGATTTTCACCTTTTCGTTGCGCCGCCGGAACTCCTGCTCCACCTCCTCCGCGGTGACGCTGATTCCGTCGGTCACCAGCCGGCGGAACTTCTCTTCGAGCAGACCCTGGCGAATCAGTTCCTCGAACTCCTGCACGCCCATGTCGAATCGGAGCTGCACCTCCGTGGTGTACCGCTCCATGCCCAGAAAGGCGTCCCCGGTGAAAACCGTCGGAAGCAGTTGCCGGATGCGCTCGGTGCGCTCCTCATCGGTGACACGGATGCCCAGCCGCTTTGCCTCCAGCTCCAGAATGCGCTGGTACACCAACTGGTTGACGATCTGCTGGGCGTAGAGGGGCTCGAGCGAGCGCGGAATAGTGCCGCGGCGCGCGATGTGCTGCAGTTGTTGGCGCACCTCGGCAGCGGTCACTTCCTGGCCGCCCACCTCGGCCACGACGTCGCTGCTGGACACGTTCGGGCCGCCCTGGCCCGGGATCAAGTACACCAGCATCCCCAGGCTGACGATGCCCAATACCACTCCGAGCAGGATCCGCACTCCGAGGTTTTTCTTCTGTAGCGCGCCGAACATTCTATTGCGCCCCCCGCCTGCAGCCAAACGGGCGATTATAGCAGAGCGGCGCTCCTTGCGCTTCGGGCGTCCTGCCAGGGGTGAATCCGTCGCGACGCACCGCTCGCCTCAGGGGTAGCTGATTGTGTACCGCGGCCGGGTTACATTGAAAGCCCGCCAACCCCCGTGCTACATTGCAAAATGGGTTGCTGTACCTTCTGCAGGCCTTCGGCGGGACAGCGCCAGACCTCATGAGCGCCGAGCGACAATCCGGGGCGGCAAAGCCGAAGATTTCTCGGGTCGAAGTCTATTGGACGACGGTCACTTACCGCACCGTGACCGTGTACTTTCTCCTCTTGCTTTCGATCGTTGTGGCCACCCTGTACCTGATCTACCCGGACTGGTACAGTGGGACGTTCCGACGCCTCTCCAATGCCCTGGCCGGTCATGCCGGCACGGTGACGGCGCTGACACAGAACCAGGCGCGCTTCGTCAACCTGGACGGCAAGGTGATGGTGAAGAAGGTCAACTCGGTGCAATGGGTCGCCGCCGACTACCGTACGACGCTCGACAAGGGCGATCTGATCGAGACCGGCTCGGACGGCGCCGCGCGGCTTACGTTTGTGGATGGCACCACCTATACTGTGAAGGCGGACACGCTGGTGACCGTGGAAGAAAACAGCGTGGCGCGCGATCGCACCACACGCGTCGGCATGCACATCAGCTCGGGCGCTGTGGACCTTGCCACCGGCTCCTGGCCCTCGGCGGGCTCCAAGGCGGAGGTTTCCTTTGAGAATGCCGTAGCCTCGCTGCGAGAGAACAGCCGCGCCGCAGTGCGCAGCGATCCGGCCAAAAACGAGCACGAGATCACTGTGGCGGCCGGCAGCGCGGAATTCCAGCGCGGCGAGGACCGCGTGGAGATCGGACGCTGGGAGCGCGTGACCTTTCCCACCGGGGGGCGGATGATCAAGTCCAATGTGCTGGCCCCGCCGGAGCTGGCGCAGCCGGTCAACCTCCAGCCGCTCATCGTGCCCGAGCCCAAGCGGGCGGCCGTGCGATTTGAGTGGAAACCGGTGGCGGGGGCGGCGGCCTACGACCTGCGCGTCAGCACGACTTCGATGTTTGCGCGGGTGGTGGCCGAGCGGCGCGCCGCCGGCACCAGCGTCGAGGTGACAGGCCTGGATGCGGGGGATTACTTCTGGAACGTCACCGCCTTGGATGCACGCAAGCACTCCAGCGCGCCCAGCGAAACATACAAGTTCACCCTGGTGGCGCAGGGCAAGGGCGAAGAGATGATGCTCGAGGTGGAGGGCACGCAATTGCACGGCAACGTCGTTGAAGTAATCGGCCGCACCGAGCCCGGCGCAGCCCTGATTATCAACGGCCAACCCGTATCCAATATCCAGACCGACGGCCGCTTCCGCCACTTCACCGAGCCGCTGGCGCGCGGCAGCCAGACGATTGTCATTACCGGGCAAAACCGCCGGGGGGGCACCACGATCAAGCGCGTGCCGATTGTGATTCCTTGACCTCGGGGCGCGCCAGCCCGCAGCGGGCACGACCCGCCGGGCGGCGGCCTCGCCCGACGCCGGCGCGCCAGGGCAAATCGCCCGGAACTGAGGGGCACGATGAGAAAGAACGGATTCAACTTTCGCTCGGTCTTCAGCCTTTTCTCCTCCGACTTGGCGATTGACCTGGGCACGGCCAACACCCTGGTGTTCTCCAAGGGCAAGGGCATCGTCGTCAACGAGCCGTCCATCGTGGCCATCAACAAGAACAGCGCCGAAGTGGTGGCGGTGGGCAAGGAAGCCAAAGAGATGCTGGGCCGCACGCCGGGGAATGTGGTGGCCATCAAGCCGATGAAAGACGGCGTCATTGCCGACTTCAAAGTGACCGAGAAGATGCTCACCTACTTCATCCAGAAAGCCCACAACCGGCGCGTGCTGGTGCACCCGCGCATCGTCATCGGCGTGCCCAGCGAGATTACGCCGGTCGAGAAGCGCGCCGTGCAGGACTCCGCCTACCGAGCGCGCGCCAGCGAGGTGTACCTGGTCGAGCAGGCCATGGCCGCGGCCATCGGCGCGGGCCTGCCCATCGAGGAGCCTTCCGGCAACATGGTGGTGGACATCGGCGGCGGCACCACCGATATCGCGGTCATCTCCATGAGCGGCATCGTCTATTCGCGCTCGGTGCGCGTCGCCGGGAACGAGATGGACGAAGCCGTGATGCACTACCTGAAGCGCAAGTACAACCTGCTGGTCGGGGAGCGCACCGCCGAGCAAATCAAAATGGAGATCGGCTCGGCCTACCCGCTGGAAAAGCCGCTCACCATGGAGGTGAAGGGCCGCAACCTGATCGAGGGCGTGCCCCGCACGGTCACCATTGACGACAGCGAGATCCGCGAAGCGCTTTCCGAATGTGTGGCCACCATCCTGAACGCCATCCGCGTGGCGCTCGAGCGCACCCCGCCCGAGCTTTCTGCCGATATCAGCGACCGCGGCATCGTGCTGACCGGCGGAGGGGCGCTGCTGAAAAACCTCGACAAACGCATCCGGGAGGAAACCGGCCTGCCGGTCTCCATCGCCGATGATCCGTTGGCTTCGGTTGTGCTCGGCACGGGCAAGATGCTGAGCGATTTTCGCCTCCTGCGGCTGGTGTCGATCGACTGACGCTCAGCCGAGATTGCACGGCAGTTGGGTGAACGTTCGGCTTCTGCCATGATTGCCCTTCCCTCACGCCATCGCTCGCTGACGCTGCTGGCCGCAGTGGTGCTGTCGCAGGTGCTGCTGCTGGCCGTGCAGATCAAATCTGAGCGCCAAGTGCGGCTGATCCGCGTCTGGGCGGTGGCGCTGGTGACGCCGGCACAGCGCGCCGGCGGCTGGGCGCTCGACCGGCTGCACGGCGGCTGGAGCAATTACATTGCTCTGCGCCACACCCGCCGCGAAAACCAGCAACTGCGCTCCGAGGTCGAGCGGCTCAAGCTGCGCAACAGCCAGCTCGAAAGCCGCGCCGCCGAGACCGGCCGCCTGGCCGGGCTGCTTGGCTTCCGCGAAACCCACGCCGAAGTGCCCATGCTCGCGGCGCGCGTGATCGGAGCGAGCGCCGATACCGCCACCCGGGCCGTGTATATCAATCGCGGCGAAAAGGACGGCGTGCGCAAGAACATGGGCGTGATCACGCCCGAGGGCGTGGTCGGCAAGGTCCTCGAAGTTTACCGCGACACCTCGCAGGTGCTCCTGCTCACCGACAAGGAAGGCGGCGCCGGCGCACTGCTGGCCAGCTCGCGCACGCAGAGCCCGGTGGGCGGCACGGGAGAGCCGCACCTGGTGATGAAATACATCGAGAACGACGAGCAGGTAGCCCTCGGCGAGCGCGTGCTCACCTCGGGGCAAGACCGCATCTTTCCGAAGGACTTGCCCGTGGGCACGGTGATCGAGGTCAAGCCCGGGACCCCCTTCAAGCTGATCCGCATCCAACCCGCCGCCCATCTCGATCGATTGGAAGAAGTCCTGGTCCTGCTCTCCCGGCAGGAACTCGAGCCGAAGAAGGAGCCGGAACCCAGCGCCACCCGGACTCCGCCCAAGCCCGTCCCCGCGCAGCAGTGAACTAGCTCCCCGCCGTCAACTTTCAGCTTTTGGGCTCTGCGCTGTGGGTTTTTCCTTTTCCGTTTCCGCTCCTCGGCTGTGGGTTCGCTCCCCAAACGTGCTAATGTATTCTTCCGGCCATGGAAATCCGCGCCGCACGGGAATCCCACATTGAGGTACATAAATTCCCCACCGGCGTGGTGGCAGCGGTCGCCATCGTCGCGCTGGTGCTGCAGGCCTTCCTGCCCATCCGGATTGCTACGGCCAAGCTGCTGGAGCTGCCGCTGCTGGTCACGCTCTACTTCGGCCTGAGCCGGCGCAACCCCGCCGCGGGACTTCTGCTGGGCACGGTGATTGGGCTGCTTCAAGACGGCCTCAGCAGCGGGCGGTCGCCCATCGGGCTCTACGGCATCGCCAAGACGTTTGTGGGGTTTGCCGCGTCCCCCATCGGCTCGCGTCTGGACCCCGAGCACCCCGTCAGCCGATTCCTGCTGGCCTTGGGCTTTTTCCACTTTCAGCAGGTGGTGATTGCCGTCACCAAGCGCCTGCTGCTGGCCCAGCCCGAGCCGTTCGCTACGAAGTCGCTGCTGATCGCTTCCATGGTCAACGCCTTCATTGCCGTGGGCCTTTTTCCCCTCCTCGACCGGCTGCGAAAAAGGTAGCAGCGGTTCCGTAGTTGTCGTGTACCCGCAGCTACTTGTGGGCGGGGTCCCCCCCGGCATTTTTTGTAAGAGTGGATTCCAAAGGACTTTAAGTGCAATGAATTTGTAACGACGCATTCCAAAGGACTTACGGGCCCGTTTTTCGTAAGAGTGCATTGCAAAGGACTTACGAGTTTCCGAGCCTGAAGGCTGATAACTTGAGGCTGGAAGTTGGTTGCGGGCGCGGACATGGGTAACCGCACATTCTTGCCGGTGCCATGACCTGGCGAGGGCCGAGAAGATGAACGCAGAGTGCGCGGAGGCGCGCCGAGAGCGCGGAGAGCTCCTGGTTGTCCCCTGCTCTGGATGGCCTCGCTGTGTGCTGAGGATCTCACCTTACCTCTTGCCGGACCTTGCCTGGCAATCCAGCCTAGCGCAAATTGCAAGAATTGATTGCGCGTTTGGCGCATTTTCTTTCATCTCGGGACTAAGTCAGAAAACTACTAATTCCGGGGATGCCGGGGATGGGTCAGCCGGCCAGCCCTCGACGAGGTCGGCCCAAGTGAAGCGGTCGAGGTGGCTGTCGTAGCAGCGGAAATTGGCATAGTGCAGGCCACGGTCTCCATCGCGCTCGTAGGACGTGAAGATAAACTTCGTCGTCGTCGTCTTCACCGCATACCAGGTTTCCCCGTAGGGATAGTGGCCCTGCTGGCCGATCACCTGGCCATAGGTAAGGCTGCCGGTTGTCCCTTCGGTGCTGACGCGGATCGAGAGGTGGTCGGTGTGGTGATAGACCATTGCGGGCGTGGGGCCTCCGGTAATCGTGGCCAGCAACTGCCCGCCCGCGTAGATATACTCACGCGAGGGCGAGCCGACGGCTGCTCCGTTGTCATATTCCGCGATGTCTTTGCCTCCAGAGAAGTTACAGCCCGCTCGCTGGAAAGTGGCGAGGCCGAATGGCGGATTGACCATACCTGCCCCTCCGGACAGGTTGCACCGGGATGGGGCAAGTGATACTGTGTGCGGCACTTCCCCCGCCTGTCGGGGGAGTCGAGGGGCTCCCGGCCGGCCGTTTGAAGGCTTGAGGGGGCGGAGCGCCAGCCGCGGCGCGGGGTGGCAGGGAGCGAGGGCAATTTTCTCGCGGGGTTTGCCTGTCTTATGTGGTTTGAGAAAGATCAGAAGTTGCCGCTCGGCCGGCTAGTGGTCGTCTACTACGTGATCGTCGGGATGACCGCGCTGCTGCTGATCGGCTTCTGGAAGCTCCAGATCATCGAGTCCGACCACTACGCGCAACTCGCCGAACGCAACCGCATCCGCTCGATCCCGCTGATCGCTCCTCGCGGGCGCATGCTCGACCGTGAAGGCCGCGTTCTAGTGGACAACTACCCGTCGTTCAGCGTGCTGCTGCTGCGCGACGACCCCCAGCAGGTGGAGCGAAGCCTGCCGCAGATCGCCGAAGGGTTGTCCGTGCCGCTCGAAGAGCTCCAGCAGCAGGTCGAGGCGGCCAAGATCCTCCAGAAATTCCAGCCCATCGTGATCAAGGTCGAGGCCAGCCAGGCCGACATTGCCTTCATCGAATCGCACCGCGCGGATATCCCGCTGCTGGAGATGGTGATGGTGCAGCGGCGCCGGTACCTGCCTGACGGCTTCATGGCGCACGTCAGCGGCTACGTGGGCGAAGTCAGCGCGCAGCAGGTGGAAAGCAACAACGGCCGCTATCGCCCGGGCGACCTGGTGGGGAAGACGGGCCTGGAGCGGCAGTACAACGATGCGCTGATGGGCACCGACGGCATGCGGCGCGTGATGGTCAACAGCATTGGCCGGGAAGTGGGCCGCCTGGAGCAAAAAGAGGCCATCCCCGGCAAGCCCATCCAATTGACGATTGACTACGACTTGCAGGTGGTGACCGAACAGGCTCTGGCCGGGCGCAAGGGCGCCGTGGTGGCGCTCGACCCGCGCACCGGCGAAGTGCTCGCGCTGGCCAGCCGCCCCGCGCCCGACCCCAATCTCTTCGCCGTGCGCGTCCCCCGCGAAGAATGGAAGCGGCTGAATGAGGATTCCGACCGGCCGCTGCTGAACCGCGCCATCCAGGCGCAGCTCGCTCCAGGCTCGGTGTTCAAGATCATCATGGCCACGGCCATGCTGGAATCGAAAGCGATCCCCGAAGACTTCTCCGTGTTCTGCACCGGCGTCACCGATTTTTACGGCCGGACGTTCCACTGTTGGCAGAAGCACGGCCACGGCTCGGTGCGCCTGCACCAGGCCGTGGTGCAGTCCTGCGACGTCTTCTTCTACAACGTGGGCAAGCGCCTGGGGATTGATCGCATCGCCTACTACGCCGCGCAGCTCGGCCTCGGACGCCGAACCGGCATTGACCTGCCCGCGGAGGAGTCCGGCCTGATGCCGTCGGAGGAATGGAAGCAGCGCGTCTTCCACCAGAAGTGGTATCCCGGTGAAACGATTTCCGTGGCCATCGGCCAAGGCGCGGTGACGGCCACGCCGCTGCAACTGGCGCGCGTCATCGGCGGCATCGCCATGGGCGGCATCTTCAAGCAGCCACACTTGCTGATGAACGCTGGCCCCGTGCCCGAGCAAAGGTTTCCGCTGGCCGAGGACACCACCGAAAAAGTCACCCAGGCCATGTTCGGCGTCGTGAATCAAGGCGGCACTGCGGCGGGCGTGCGCCTGGAAGGCATCGAGCTCTGCGGCAAGACCGGCAGCGCCCAGGTGATCAGCGCCGAGGGGCTGAAGCGCGCCGGCCGGCAGCGGCGCTTCAGCGACAACGCCTGGTTCGTGGGCTACGCGCCGCGGCGCAACCCCGAAATCGTTGTGGCCGTGCTGGTGGAAGAAGGCGAGCACGGCGCTTCGGCTGCCGCTCCGGTGGCCCGCGACATCATCAAGGCCTACTACGACAAGAAGAGCCGCCACGGCCAGAAGCAGTACACGGTGGAATACAGGCGTTTCGAGATCAGCCCCGAGGCCGCGCTGGCACGGGCGCAGCTTGCGGGCAAACCGGAGTCGCGCCCGCAAGAGCCGGCCGCCGCAAGGACCGACCGCTGAGGCAAAAGCAGGGCGAGAGCAGGGCTCTCCGAGGGCAACCGTATATCCATGAAAGAATCCGCGAGTATCCGCGACTACGACTGGTGGCTGCTGGCCGTCGTCTTCGGCATCTGCGGCATGGGCGTGCTGGAGATTTACTCCGCGACGCACAACAGCCACCTCGCAGGAATGCACTGGCGTCAATTCTGGTGGATTGTGATAGGTCTGGGGGCCATGCTGGTGCTCTCGCGGATTGATTACCACGCCATCCTCGAGCAGGCGCCCATCCTCTACCTGGTGGGCGTGCTCGCGCTGGTGGCGGTGCTGGCCGTGGGCCACACGCGCTTCGGCGCCAAGCGCTGGATTCCCATCCTGGGCGCCTTTTTACAGGTGTCAGAGCTAGTGAAGTTGATTATAATTGTCGTGTTGGCGCGCTTCTTCAGCGACGTGCGCACAGACCGGCTCACGCTGGCGGACTTGGTGAAGGCAGCCGTGCTCACCGGGCTGCCGCTGGGGTTGATTTTGCTCCAGCCCGACCTGGGCACGGCCATGGTGCTGGTGCCCCTGGCGGTGGTAGGAGCGTTTCTGGCGGGCATCCAGTGGAAGCATGCCATCGTGGTGATCGCGCTGGGCGCGATGATGCTGCCGGTGGGCTGGCACTTTTTGAAGCCGTACCAGAAGGAGCGGGTCACCACGTTTCTCCGCCCGGAAGAGGACCCCAAGGGATCCGGCTACCAGCTCCTGCAGTCGAAGATTGCAGTGGGCTCGGGCGGCTTCTGGGGCAAAGGGATCGGCAAGGGAAGCCAGAACCAGGGCGGATTTGTGCCGGTCCGCTATTCGGATTTCATCCTCGCCGCGCTGGCGGAGGAGCTGGGGTTTGGCGGGGTCTTCGTGACCCTGATGCTGTACATGGCTTTGCTGCTGCGCCTGGTGCACAACGCCCAGCGAGCGAATGATCGCGCCGGGATGTACGTGGTGATGGGCGTGGCGGCGGTCCTGGGGTTCCATGTCTTGGTGAACGTGGCCATGGTGATCGGGTACATGCCGGTTACCGGCATCCCCTTGCCGCTGATGAGCTACGGCGGGTCGGCCACTCTGTTTGTGTTTTTGTCCTTGGGCCTGGTGATGAACGTGCGCATCCGGCGATTCGTCAACTGAGCCGGCAGTGATTCCCCTCCCGGTCCGCGCTCCAGCCGCCGCGTGCGGCGGCGGAAGCCCGCCAGGGAGAAAAAGTTTGAGAGGTACGCATCGCGTGAGGGATGAAGTGAAATTCCGGATGGAGGCCTACCCGGCCGGTCCGCCTTGTGCGCGGCCTGCGTGGCCCGGCGTCCGCCACGGCGGACGCGTCGCGATGCACTCTGAGGAGTTTCTATGTCGAAAGAGCTGGTCATATCCGCGACCCCCCACGAGACGCGGGTCGCCATCCTGGAAGACGGTCAACTTTGCGAAATCTACATCGAGCGGGAAAAAGAATTTGCCCTAGTCGGAAGCATCTACAAAGGCCGAGTTACGCGCGTGCTGCCCGGCATGCAGTCGGCCTTCGTGGACATCGGCCTCGATAGCGACGCTTTCCTCTACGTCAGCGACTTCCTGGAAAACCTGGAAGAGTACGACCACATCGTCACCACCGTCGAGGGCAAGGTCCAGAAGATGGAGCAACAGGGCGGCCAGGTGTTTGCGCCGACCGCGGGCGCGTCCGCGGCGCTCGAGCCGACCGAAGTGACTCCCGCCGCAGCGTTGGGAGGCGGCGCGCCGCCGGCTTCGAGCGATGCGCCGGCGCCCGTGCAGTCCGCCAGCCCGCCACCCGCGCCACCCTACGAGCGCCGCGACCGCGAACCCGGCGGCTACGGCTCCGACCGGGGAGGTCGCGGGCGCTGGGGCCGTCGCGGCGGCCGCGGCCGCGATCACCGTCATGGCCGCGACCTTCCTCCTTCGAAGTATGCGTCGTCGCGGCCTCAGGAGCCGCGCCCGTACGAGCCGCGGCCTTTTGAGCCTCCACCGGCCGACTCCGCGCCGGTGATCCTGCCGGGGGAATCGCTGGCCAAGTACAAGGATCGCCTTCAGGCGGCCCCCACGGCGCCGCGTGCGGAAGCTCCGCCGACCGCCGAGGAGCCACGCCCCCCGAGCGTCTCCTCTGAGCCAGTGGCAGAAGCTCCCGCAGTGGAGCAGGAAGCCTCCGCGCCGCCGCAACACCCGGTCGATGCAGAGGCCATGGTGGATCGCTGGGCAGCGTCGCGCGCGGAGACTTTTGCCCTACCGGGAACACCGGCTTCCACTGGGCCAGCGAGCGAAGCTCCGGTCGCCGAGGCGCCACCTCCGGCACTTCCCGAGGCGTCGTTCTATCAGCCGCAGCCAGCTTCGGCCGAGCCGCCTCCGGGCGAGGAGCCTTCCGCAAGCGCAGAACACGCTACCGAGAACGGCCTGACCGATGACGAAGCCACTGCGCTGGCTGAGCAACTCGCTGAGGCCAAGCAGGAGGAAGCGCAGGCCGCCGCCGAAGAACGCAGAATGGGCGACGAGGAAGACGTCCCACCGGGCGAGGCCTTGGCCGAACCGCTCGAACCTGCCGAGCTTAACGCCCAAGCTGCACCCGCCGAAGCGGGCGAAGAAGAACCCGGGCGGGAGCTTGCGGAACCCCCGCCATCCGGCGAGCCAGCGCAGCGTCCGTTCACGGCGCGCGTGGAAGACCGCTCGCGCGCGCGGTTCCAGCGACCCATGCGCCGCGGCGGCCGGCATCGCGGCGGCCGCTTCCCGCGCCAGCACGACCGCCACGCGCCGCCCCGCCGGCCGCAGCTCATCTCCGAGATGCTCAAGAGCGGCCAAGAAATCATCGTCCAGATCGCCAAGGAGCCGCTGGGCAAGAAGGGCGCGCGCATCACCAGCCACGTCGCCCTGCCCGGCCGCTACCTGGTGTACATGCCCACGGTGGACCATATCGGCGTCTCGCGGAAGATTAGCTCGGCCGAGGAGCGCTCGCGGCTGCGCCGGCTGGTGGCGGAAACCAAGGGCAGCTTCCCCGGCGGCTTCATCGTCCGCACTGCCGCCGAAGGCGCCAGTGACGAGGAGATCCGCAGCGACGTCGAATTCCTCGGCCGTACCTGGGACGAGATCCGCGGCCGCTCCGAGCAGCGCAAGGCGCCCGCGCTGCTCCACCGCGACCTCAACCTCGTCGAGCGCATCCTGCGCGACTACCTCAGCCCCGACTACGCTGCCATCTGGGTGGACAGCGAGGAAGAGTTCAGCAAGGTGGTTGACTTCGTCAGCCGCTTCCAGCCGAAACTCGTCAGCCGCGTCAAGCTCTACACCAAAGAGGCGCCCATCTTCGAGGAGTTCGGCATCCAGCAGGAGCTCGACAAGGCGCTCCGGCCGAAAGTGTGGCTGAAGTCGGGCGGCTACATCGTCATCAACCATACCGAAGCGCTCGTCGCCATCGACGTCAACACCGGCAAGTTTGTCGGCCGGGGCTCGTTGCGCCTGGAAGACACCATCGTGAAGACCAACCTCGAGGCGGTGAAGGAAATTGTGCGGCAGATCCGCCTGCGCGACCTCGGCGGGATCATCGTCGTGGATTTCATTGACATGGAGGAACGGCGCAATCGCGAAAAGGTGATGAGCGCGCTCGACGAGGCGCTGCGCAGCGACCGCGCTCCCTCCAAGGTGCTCTCCTTCAACGAATTCGGTTTGTTGGCCATCACCCGCAAGCGCACCAAGCAGGCCCTCGAACGCGTGCTCTGTCAACCCTGCCCCTACTGCACCGGTTCGGGCATGGTCAAATCCGTCCCCACGATCTGCTACGAGATCCAGGCCGAAGCGCGAAAGATGTCCGCAGAGCTGGATTCACAGAGTCTGACGCTGCGCGTCCATCCGGAAATCGCCAAGGCGCTGAAGACGCGCGAGTCTACCTTGGTCGAGGAGCTCGAGCAGTGGACGCGCAAGAGCGTCATCATCCAGTCTGACCCGACCTTGCACTGGGAGCAGTACGACATTTACTGAGCGAACAGCCTGTAGCCTGCGTCTCCGACCAGGCCGGGACGCACGATACGCGCTTCAGACGCGGGGGATCTGCGCAATGCAAGAGCCCCGCCTCTTCCAGACACGAGCCGTCGGGACGCCAAGAACGCGAAAGAGACAAGCTACAGAAGACGAAGCGAACGCCCCGGCAGCCGGCGCTGCCGGGGCGTTTTCTTCTCAGCGAGCATTCTCAGGTAGCCGCGCCGGCAGAAGAATCTCCTTGCCGACGAACCGCCGCGGGAAGACGAAAAAAAATGAAACCGTGGGTGCGCCAGACGGGTAAGAGATGATAGAGAAAGGCGAATGGAGCTGCTGAAGCGGTTCGCGGCAGGCGACCTCGAAGCCTTCGAGACATTGTTCCGGCAGTTCCAGGGCGAGGTGTACGGCTGGATCGTGCGCATGGTGCGCGATGCGGGAGTCGCGGAGGATCTGACGGTGGAAACGTTTTGGCGGATCTATCGGGCGCACGCGCGATTTGACCCCCAGGGCAGCTTCGGGGCCTGGGCCCGGCGCATTGCCACAAATGCGGCGCTCGACCACCTGAAAAACTCTCGCCGGGAGGATCCCCTGCTGGAGGATTTATCGCCTGGAACTCCGCCTGACCCGGCCGTGCGGCGAGACACGCGCGAGCGGATTGCCCGCGCCTTCGGCCAACTGCCGGCAAGACTTCAGGTTGCGGCGACCCTCGCGCTGATCGAGGAAGAACCCTATGAGCAGATTGCCGCGGGCCTGGGCATCTCGGTGGGCGCGGTCAAATCACGCGTGTTCCGTGCCGTGCGCCTGCTGCGGAAAAAATTGTCGCGTCTGGGTGTACAGCCATGAACGAGCGAAACGACGAGCGAACTCGAAAGCTGCTGCGAGAGGCCATGCCTCCGGTCGAGGATCGCAGGCTGAAGCGCGACCTCTGGCCGCAGATGCTGCGCAGGCTCGACCAGCAGCCCCTGCAGGTGCCCTGGTTCGACTGGGCGCTGCTCGCGCTCCTGGCGGTGTGGGTCTTCGTCTTCCCGAAAGTGATTCCGGCGTTGCTGTATCAGTTGTGAGGAGGAGGGCGCCATGAATCAACACACGTATCTTCGCGCTTACATGGCGGGGATCGTCGTGCCGACCGTGTTCCTGTTGATCGCCCTGATGGCATTCTCCGTTGTCCGCTTCGCCTACCGTGTGCCGCTGCCCATCGAGCGCCTGATGGTCTTCCCCATGGCGCTGGTGCCCAACCTGTGGGGCCTGTGGAATATGCTGTTCCTCGCGCTGCGCCGGCGTCGCTACCTGCCCTTGGGCGTACACGGCGCGCTGCTGGTGTTCCTGTTGGTGCCGGTCGGATTGACCCTGGCGAGGCTGCTGGACATTTGGATGGTTACGCCGAAGTTCATCGCGTCCGCCTTCCCGATTGTCTTCCCCGTGGCGCTTGTGATCTATTACCTCGCCTGGAAGTACGTCGTCGGTTTTTTCAACGAAGTCCTGGGAATTGCCTGAGCGCGGGCGAGTGTCTGGACTCGGTTCACGTGCAATCGCCAGCGTCAGTCCGTGTCGAAGCGCTGCTCCTTCCACGGATCGCCGTAGATGTGGTAGCCGTTCTGCTCCCAGAAGCCGGGGGCATCGCTCGAGCGCAACTCGATCCCGCGGACCCACTTCACGCTCTTCCAGGCGTAGAGATGCGGCACCACCAGTCGCAGCGGGTAGCCGTGCTCGGCCGGGAGCGGCGCGCCGTCGTGCCTCAGCGCAAAAAGCGTAGTCGGCCGCAGTAAATCGTCCAGCGGGACATTCGCCGTGAAGCCCTGTTCGGCGTGCACGATAACGTAGCGCGCTTCGGACCTCGCCGTCGCCAGCTTGATCACTTCGTTGAACGCCACACCTTCCCAGCGGTTGTCGAAGCGGCTCCAGCGCGTGACGCAGTGCATGTCGGCCAGCACTTCCTTCTGCGGCAGGCGGTTGAACTCCGCCCAGGTGAGGCGCACGGGCTTCTCCACCAGGCCGGCGATGCGGAAGTCCCACGTCTCCGGGTCAAATTGCGGCACCGAGCCGTAGTGCAGCACCGGCCACTTCAACGTGAGCGCCTGGCCGGGCGGAAGTCTCCCCTCGCTCTGCCGCTGGCGCTCCAGCTCTTTGCGTTCGCTGTTTTCCCGGAACATTCGCTCTTGCTCTCCGCGGCCGGCCACCGCGCCTGCACTCCTTATTTTACAAGAGCAGGCGTCGTTTGCGGGTGCCTGGGCGGTGCCGGCGTTGCCTATCGCGTATGATATGATGCGAATCGAAGCCATTCGACTCATCCGCCCGGGGCACCTCTTGAGCGCACGCATCCTCGACGGCAACCTCATCCGCGAACAAATCTACGGCGAACTCCGGCAGCAGATCGAAGAATTGCGCCGCTCCGGCATTCGCCCGGGGCTGG
>OBEQ011160732.1_pt1 | contig 86235 bp, 80 predicted proteins | sample 1670901 | NCBI WGS metagenome assembly OBEQ01 (sample SAMEA104232315, study PRJEB22302) | groundwater metagenome | biome: forest; feature: aquifer; material: groundwater | place: USA | collected 2011-08-07 | depth 5.4 m | reverse complement strand
GCCTCGCTCGGCGCGCAGGTTGTTCGCATTCTGGTAATTCGCATCGCCATTGGCAGCCGCTTCATTGCCGCCCTCCAAAGCTTTGCCGAATGTGTAGTAGCCCTTGAAAGAAAAGTTCCGCGAAGCGCGCTTTTCAGCGGAAAGCTGCAGCCCGTGATAGGCATTGTTAACGACGGACTCGATGATTCGGATGTTGCTGTAGGTCTGCGGCTGAGGTTGTATCGGACGCCGGTCGTTCAGATTGGCCGATGTGGCACCGGGTCCGTAAACCGGGTAATTGTAATCGCGGATCGTCGGCCATCGATGTCCCAATGTGCCGACGTACGCGGCCGTCACGCTGAGGTCCGATGTGATCTGGCGCTGAACCGAGAGATTCATCTGGTAGGTATACGGCCACTGAAAGTCGAGAGCAATACCCGTCACCGCTGCGTTCGCCAGGAACTTGGTGTTCGACGGGCTATATACATAAGGATACGGCGACGCGCCGCCAGGCAGGTTGCCGTAAGGATCCGTCAGCGATCGCACGTCGGTGAATTGTTGCCGGGCGCTGAAGGGTTGGAAGTCGCTGCTCTGGTTCCACTCATTCGCGGAAATACTGCCGAAGAATGTTCCCACGGCCGCTCGCACAGATGTCTTGCCGTCACCGAGCGGATCCCACGCCAGTCCGATGCGCGGCGCAAGATTGTTTTTGTCCGCCGGGGAGACCCCGCGCGAAATACCCGGATCGCCGGCGAAGAGAAGACCCAAGGGCGCTGAAGGAACCTTCGTCGATTTCTTTCCCTGAACGAAAGTGAGCTGGCGATCGAAAGGATCCGTGAATGGAGTCTGTACATCGTAGCGCAAACCGAGATTGAGCGTCAGCCGCGCGTGAACTTTATAGTCGTCCTGAATGAACGCTCCGTAGTACCAGCCATTGTTGTATTTCGTGATCGGGGCGTCTTGATTCATGCTGCGAGGTGCCCCCAGGATGAAGTCCGCCAGAGCATTGCCGGATTTGCTGCCGTCGAAGGAGAACGTGCCGTAGTTGTTCAGCAAGGCGTCATGGATGTTTTTTTCCAGCGATACCTCGCCGCCGGATTTCACGAAATGACGGCCGCGGTTCCAGCTTAGAAGCTCGCGCATGCCATAGTAGTTGCTCCCGGCTATGGGTCCTGCGATCGCCTGGCCCAACGTGAAGAATCCGGTCACAGAGATCTGAGGCAGCGCGGGGACGCCTTGAACTTGAAATTTCGATCCAAAATCGGCCAGCGATTTTGCGGGCGAATTGATGCGTCCGCCGAAATTGCGCACGTATGTCGCGCGAAGCTGGTTGAACAGAGTAGGACTGATCGTCCACGTATCGCTGACGTTGGTATTCTGCTGTGTCCACTTGAAAGCCCGGCTCGACCACGGCAAACCTCCGGATCCGGTCTGCATTCCTTCGACATCTTCTCCAGCATTCCTGTAGTAGCTCCCCGAAAGCTGATGCGAGTTACTCAGCCTGTGGTCGCCCTTGAACTGGATTTCGTCTGTATTCTTCGGATGCGGAGCTCTCGCCTCGTAAAAATTGCCTGGGAGGTTCGCCAGAGGAAGAGCTGCCTTGATGATGTTTTGAGCGGTGGGATCCAGGCGATTCGCCGGAATGATTCCACCGGGAAACGGCTGTCTCGTTACGGGATCGTTGGGTCGAACTCTGGATGACGAGAAGTCGCCCAGGCGTTCCGCCGGCGTCGCGACGATAGCGGTATTCGAGAAATCGAGCGTGCGCTGCCGGAGCCCGGAATAGCTTCCAAAGTAAAAGGTCCGGTTTTTCACAACCGGCCCACCGAAGCTGCCTCCAAATTGGTTCCGGCGAAGTGTCGGCTTGCTGAGCGCGCCCCACGTCGTGGCGTTCAACGCATCATTGCGGAGAAACTCAAACAACGATCATGAAATATCAGAATTTCAGCGGAAGCTCGAAGATCTCAATCAACAACTGTCTCAGTTTGAACAACAAGAGCAAAAAGAACGCGAACTCTTCCGAATCATTGAACAAAAAATCGAGGATTTTCAAATTTCAAAAACAGATCTGGAAAACCAATTGGTTCAGCTGAATGGAAAAATCAGTCTCACTTCTGAGAAGCAATCATCCTTAAAAAAGACCGTCGAATTTTTGACAAACCAATTGAATGAACATACATCTCATATTTCGTCCTTAAATATGGAGCGCGATAAATCTCACGCTCAGGTTGAACAGCTGCTAAGCGAATTAAGCGGCTTTACCGAGAAAAAAGAAGAGATTTCAAAACGTCTGTTCGAACACTCGGTACAAGCAGAGCAGTTGAAGCGCGAACGCTCGGAAGTTTTTGCGCTCAGAAACAAAGTCATGGAAGACGCTCAGGCCGTCGCGCGGCAATTAGAAACCGTGAAGCAGAATTTTCATTCCTTTTCGCTTAAAGAGCTAGAGCTGAACCATCAAAATGATTCAATCGTTCAGGACCTCCAGAGCCGGTATAAAATTTCGTTATCTGTTTTGAATGCCGCTGAGTATCCCACGACCGAGTCAGAGTTGAATGAAAATGCCGCAGAGATTGAAAAGCTTCGTGAGAAGCTCGATGCGATTGGAACGGTAAATTTACTTGCCATAGATGAGTATCAAGAATTGAAAGCGAGATTTGATTTACTGTTGACGCAAAAAAATGATTTAACTCAGTCCAGAGACGAGCTGTTTGAAGCCATTCGTAAAATTAACCGGACGACCAAACGTTTGTTTGAGGATACTTTGGTCCGGGTGCGCGAATCTTTTAGAGAATATTTTCGCTCGCTTTTCGGCGGCGGCTACGCGGATTTGACATTAGTCGACGAACAAAATCCTTTCGAATCCGGATTAGACATTGTGGCGAGGCCTCCCGGAAAGAAGTCGCAACATATCACATTGTTGTCGGGCGGGGAAAAGGCCCTGACGGCGATTGCATTGCTGCTTTCGCTCTTTTCGGTGAAACCTTCGCCTTTCTGCGTTCTTGACGAAGTCGATGCGCCGTTAGATGAAGCGAATAATGACCGCTTTTTAAATGTTCTTAAACCGTTTCTGGAGACCACTCAGTTTATCATTGTGACGCACAGCCGGAAAACAATTGCCGTCGGAGATGCTCTGTACGGCGTGACCATGCAGGAACCCGGCGTGTCAAAATTAGTTTCTGTAAAACTGGCTCATGACCGCGGCGTTCTTGAGCACACGGACAGTAAAGTCGCCGATGAATTAAATCAAGTTCTTAATTAGTGTTCAATCTTCCAAACTACATCACGATCGTTCGAATTGTATTAGTCCCCATCTTTTTCACATGCCTTCTTTATTACACTCCCGGCCGGCCTTATTTTCGAAATTATTCGCTCATCTTATTTTTAATTGCTATGGCAACCGATGCTCTTGACGGGTTCATTGCCAGAAAGTTTAAGTGGCAAACGGAACTCGGAACGTTTTTAGATCCATTGGCCGACAAATTACTTCTTCTTTCGGGCTTTATCGGGATCGCGTGTTCGCAGACTTTCATTCATAAGCCGGCGCTCTGGATCGTGGTCATCGTTGTCTTTCGTGATTTATTTATCATTTGCGGTCTGGCTATTATATTTATAACCGTAAACCGGATTGAAATTCGGCCGAATCTATTGGGGAAGAGCACGACTTTTTTTCAAATGCTTACCATTGTGTCTGTCTTAATTAATCTGCCGAACGCGGAATGGGTTTGGCTGGCGACCGTGGTGATAACGATCTGTTCATGGCTCCTTTATATTCAGCAAGGGATTCAGTATCTCAATGCTCAGAACTCAAAAAGAACTTGACTTTATATGAAAAAAAGCTATTTTAGGTATGAATTTAAATTATATTCCTACCTTTCTCACTCAAAATTAGAGTGTGTCCATGGACAATCAAGTCATTTATCAATTTATGCGGAATCAAGACGAAACAGTTTTTCTGTCACTTCGAAACTATAAGAATAGGCATTACTTGGATTTACGTGTTTTTTTTCAGTCCAAGGATTCTCCCGATATGCGCCCGACTAAGAAGGGGCTAACGTTAGGCATCGAATATCTGGCGGAACTCAAAAAAGGAATCTTGGTCTGTGAAAAACAACTCGCCTCCCTTAAAACTGAGTCATAAAGAGTCAATTTGAACTTTACACAAAAGAGCTAAGTCGCTATAATTAATGGCCTTAGATCAAAAAGGAGAACCACATGTCCGCCGCCCGAAAAAAAACCGAAACAAAAACTGAAATAAAAACCGAAACAAAAGCTGAACACAACGAAAAAGAAAATAAAATTTCCCAAGAAAAAAGAAAAGCGCTTGCGCTTACCTTAAGCCAAATTGAAAAGCAATTCGGTAAAGGAGCAATCATGACGTTGGGCCAGCAGCGCACCGGCGATATTCCGGCGATTCCAACAGGTGCTTTAACTTTAGATATTGCGACCGGCATTGGCGGAGTTCCTCGCGGACGAATCGTGGAAATATTTGGGCCGGAGAGCAGCGGCAAAACAACTTTAACACTAAGCATTACTGCGCAGGTTCAGAAGCATGGCGGCACAGCCGCATTTATCGACGCAGAACACGCGCTAGATCCGCAGTATTCCAAAAAATTGGGCGTTAAGCTCGAGGACCTGCTGATTTCCCAGCCGGATTCCGGCGAGCAAGCACTTCAGATTGTAGAAATGCTTGTGCGTTCGAATGCTTTGGATTTAATCGTGGTCGATTCGGTTGCTGCGTTGACTCCAAGGGCAGAAATCGAAGGCGAAATGGGCGACGCTCAAATGGGTCTTCAAGCCCGGCTCATGTCTCAAGCGCTTCGCAAATTGACCGCGATCACGAACCGCTCAAAGACGTGTATTATTTTCATCAATCAACTCCGGCAGAAAATTGGCGTCATGTTTGGTAATCCTGAAACAACACCCGGCGGCAAAGCGCTTAAGTTTTACGCTTCCATGCGTCTTGATATTCGGCGCATCGGTTCGATAAAAAAGGGTGAAGACGTCATCGGAAACCACGTCAGGGTTAAGGTCGTCAAAAATAAATGCGGAGCGCCTTTTAAGCAAGCTGAGCTAGACATCATGTTTGATGAGGGAATTTCCAGATCCGGAAGTATTTTGGACATGGCTATTCTTCACGGTGTTTTAGAAAAATCAGGCTCGTGGATTGCTTACGACGGTGAAAAGTTAGGCCAAGGCCGCGAAGCAGTACGCTATTTCTTAAAAGACAATCCGAAGCTATTGGATGAAATCGAAGACAAGGTCAAAGAAAAATTATTGGCCGGCTCAACAGGCGGTTCATTCCCCACTGATTCGGATGAATCTCCAGTTCCTTCTGAATCCGAAGCTCATTAATTAATCTCTGATCATTTCAATTCACGGCGGACATTCATCATCCGCCGTTTTTTCTTCATGAACAGCAACATACACGACGACCCACAATTTCAGCAGGGGCATCTGTACGCCATTCGTCTCCTGACCGCGAGTAAAAAAAGCACGAGCCAGCTGCGGAAACGTTTGAAAGACAAGGGATATCGAGCTGACGTGATCCAAAATGTTTTGGATGCTCTGAATACCCAAGGAATATTAAACGACCGCAAAATGGTGGACGAATCCGTTCAATGGGCGAAGCAGGCCAAACGGTACGGGAAACGGCGAATTGCGCTGGAGCTGAAGAAAAAAGGGATCGCCGAAGCCGTTATCAATGAATCACTGGTTGATTACTCTAAAGACGAAGAACGTGAAACAGCTAAGGAATTAGCGGCTGTTCGGTGGGAGAAACTAAGCCGCCTAGATCCGATGAAGAAAAAGAAACGGTTATATGATTTTTTAATCAGCCGCGGTTTTGATTTTGAAGTCGTTCGGGAGACGGTGGACGAATTAAATAAGAGCGAGAAACATGAAAACTTCTGAAATACGAAAACTATATTTGGATTATTTTAAGGGCAAAAGCCACACGGTGGTTAAAAGCGATTCTTTGATCCCCAAGAATGATCCTACGCTTTTATTCACAGGTGCGGGCATGAACCAGTTTAAGGATTACTTTCTGGGGTTGCGCACGGATTTAAAACGCGCGACTTCGTCTCAAAAGTGTTTGAGGACGGGTGATCTCGATAATGTAGGCAAAACGCCGTATCACCATTCTTTTTTTGAAATGCTTGGCAATTTTTCGTTCGGCGATTACTTCAAAGAAGATGCGATTGCCTGGGCCTGGGAATTTATCACACAAATCATCAAGCTGCCCACCGACAAAATCTTTGTCAGTGTTCACGAAAAAGACGATGAAGCTTATTTAATATGGACAAAGAAAATTGGCATTCCCAAGGAACGAATGGCAAAGCTTGGCGATAAAAGCAATTTTTGGCCGGCCGATGCGCCGAAATCAGGGCCGAATGGGCCTTGCGGCCCTTGTTCTGAAATTTTTTATGATCAAGGAGAAGATTATCCCGGATCCAAGAATGGCTTTTGGGCGGAAGATGAATCGGGCCGCTTTACGGAATTTTGGAACTTGGTCTTCACGCAATTTGAACGGCAAGGCGGCGGCAAATTGGTTCCGCTCAAAGCAAAGAATATCGACACTGGAATGGGCTTAGAGCGTTTAGCGTGCATTATTCAAAAGAAAAAAACAAACTATGAAATCGATATTTTCCAGCCCATGATTGAATATTTGCTGAAACGTTCCGCGAAAACTTCAGACCGATCTGGAATCTATGCAATTGTGGATCACGTGCGTGCTGCGGTCATTGCGATTGCGGACGGTGCTCATCCGTCAAACGACGGCCGCGGATATGTGATTCGGAAATTAATCCGGCGGGCTGTTTGGCACGGGCGGATGCTTGAAATTGAAAATCCGATATTGCCGCCTCTGGTTTCGCTGACGGTCGCCTCATTAGAGGACGCTTATCCAGAATTAAAGCAAGCAGAAAAAAGTATTGAGCAGACCATTCGTTCCGAAGAAACCCGCTTTCAGGAAACCCTGGAAAGCGGATTGAATGTGCTTTCGAAGTTTTTGTCCGCGGCAGAACAGAAGAAAGAAAAAATTCTACCTGGCAACCAAGTATTTCAGCTTTACGATACGTACGGTTTTCCGGACGAGTTAACGCGAACAATTGCCGGAAAATCCGGAATCAAAATTGATGAAAAAGGTTTTACTGCTTTACTTGAAGAACAGAGAACACGCGCAAAGGCATCGACCAAACTCGCGGACACTATTTTTTCAGCCTCTGACGTTAACCAAGATCTTTTGAAATTGCGTGAAACAGAATTTTTGGGTTACAAAACTTTAGAAGCCGAAGGAAAAGTCCTTTGGTCCAATTTTTCAGGCGCTGAAGGCGCTATTGTTTTGGACCAAACCCCGTTTTATCCTGAAGGCGGCGGGCAAGTGGGTGATGCTGGAATTTTACAGAACAAAAATTTTAAATTTGTTGTTTTAGATGCGCAAAAAAAAGAAAAGGTTACTTTACACATCGGGAAACTGGAAAAAGGCGCTGTAAAGATTGGCGAACGTTGTACAGCTGCGGTAAACAAAGAGCCGCGCGAGGCCACTAAAAGGAACCATACAGCAACGCATTTGCTTCAGGCCGCCTTGAGATCCGTTTTGGGAACCCATGTGAGACAAGTGGGTTCGCTTGTAAATCCCGAAAAATTACGCTTTGACTATACCCACGGGAAAGCAATGACGAGTGATGAAATCAAACAAGTTGAAAAATGGGTCAACGAAACGGTTCTGGAAGCCATTCAAGTGGAATCAAAGCATCTCAGTTACGCGGAAGCGATGAAATCGGGAACGCTTGCTTTTTTTGGCGACAAATATGGCGAAGAGGTTCGCGTCATTGATGTCCCTGGTCGGAGCCGGGAATTGTGCGGAGGAACGCATTGCCACGAGACGGGAGAAATCGGGGCTTTTGTGATCGTCAGTGAAACCTCGATCGGAAGCGGAACGCGACGCATCGAAGCGTTGACAGGGCTGAATGCCGTGAAGTACACCAAGGAACTCGAACAAAAAATTTCTCAGATTTCATCCGCGCTGAAAGTCAATCCGGACCAAATTCTCGAGCGGATTGAAAAATTGCAGCAACGCGTAAAAGATTTGGAAAAAGGCTCGGGAAAAGCAAAAAGCCAAGCGGTCAACATTGATGAACTGATTGCTTCTGCGGCAGCTGTCGGAAAAATCAAATTAATCGGGCGATCAATTCCGGATTTAGATCTCGATTCCTTGAGGCGCGTAGCGGACGAATTAAGATCAAAAGCTTCGCAAAGCGTGATCGCCCTTTTTTCTCTTGTCGATTCTAAGGTAAATATGATTGTTGCGCTGTCCAAAGATCTAAGTTCGGACCCGATCGATGCCAAGAATTTAGCGCAAAGTGCTGCAAAATTAATCGACGGCAGCGCCGGCGGAAGAAAAGACCTTGCCCAAGGCGGCGGGCGGAACCCAAAAGGAATCGATTCTGCCATCAGTGAAATTTCTAATTTGATTCGAGGAGCGGCTCTTTAATGCAGATTATTAATTGGGACAAACAAGCCCTTAAAAAAATAAACCGGCCGATGGGCTATGAAGTGGATAAAGACCTCTTCAAAAAAGTGAACCGGATCTTAGAAGAGGTGAAAGCCCGGGGCGATAAAGCCCTTCTGAGATACACGAAAATTTTTGACGGAATCGATCTTCCGCTCAAGCGGCTTCAAGTCACAGAAGGCGACATCAACCGGGCTTATGAAAAAATTAAATTTGAGTTTGTGCCATTGCTTAAGCAAATCAAAGACAATGTCACGGAATATTACGAAACTGAACTCAAAAAATCATTCTCAATTAAAAAAGACGGGATTTATTTGGGCAAGCAGTATCAACCGCTCGAACGGGTGGGAATTTACATTCCGGGCGGAACAGCGCCGCTTGTCTCTACCGTTTACATGACTGTCATTCCAGCGAAAGTCGCAGGCGTAAAAGAAATTATTATTACGACTCCGCCGAATCACGATACACACGACATTGATCCTCATATTTTAGTCGTCGCGGATTTGTTGGGCGTCAAAAAAATTTACCGGCTCGGCGGAGCTCAGGCAATTGCCGCGATGGCATTCGGAACTCATACAATTCCTAAAGTTGATAAAATTGTGGGCCCCGGCAATCAATACGTCACCGAAGCAAAGCGGCAAGTCTACGGCTTTGTGGATATTGATATGGTGGCCGGACCGAGTGAAGTCGCGATCTTGGCAGATGAAGATGCGAACCCGAATTATGTCACCTGCGATTTACTCGCGCAGTCCGAACATTTTGGCGGAAGTTCGTTTTTAATTACAAATTCTAAAAAATTGGCTGAGCTCATCAGAAAGCGGATTGATAACTGCACCATCATCCAAGTCAAAAATTTGGACGAGGGTTGTGATGCTGTTAATGAAATTGCTCCGGAGCACCTTGAGATTATGACGAAACAGCCGGAAAAATGGTTGAAGAAAATTTCCAATGCAGGCGCTATCTTCTTGGGCGCTTATTCGCCGGCTGTGATCGGAGACTATATTGCAGGGCCAAGCCATGTGCTGCCGACCGCAGGAACCGCACGTTATTTTTCGCCCTTAAGCGCAGCGTCTTTTATAAAAGGGACACAAGTGATTAGCTACTCAAAGGAAGCTTTAATGAAGGTCAGAGAACCGGTCCGGCAGTTAACCGAAATGGAAGGGCTCATTCTCCACCGGATTTCGATCGAATCCAGATTTATTGACTCATCCAATAAGATAGAAGAGGGAAAGGAAAAACCAAATGCCTAAACGTTCGGCGGCTGTGTTCCGAAACACAAAAGAGACCCAAATTAAAATTTCACTTGATATCGACGGAGCGGGGAAGTCTGTTATTTCGACGGGCTTGCCGTTTTTAGATCACATGTTGACGAGTTTGTCTAAACACGGCCTGTTCAATTTAACGGTCAAAGCGAAGGGTGATTTACACGTCGACATTCATCATACGAATGAGGATGTCGGTATCGTGCTTGGGCAAGCGTTTAACAAGGCCCTCGGGAAGAAAGAGAAAATGAAAAGGTTTGGTTTTTTCAGTATTCCGATGGATGAGACCTTGGTTCGCTCGAGTCTTGATTTTTCGGGACGGCCTTCCTTTCTGGTTTTAAAATCAAAAGGCGTTAAATTTTCTCGGCTCGAGACTTATTCATTTCATGATGCGTGTGAATTTTTTAAAGCATTTAGTCAACACGCCGGCGTTAATCTTACTGTTGAGATCGTAAACGGCGAGGATTCGCACCACATTATCGAGGCGATGTTTAAAGCGACGGCAAAAGCGCTGGATATGGCAACCCAATTAGATATCCGCGTCAAAGGCATTCCTTCCACAAAAGGGTCTCTTTAATTCATGAAATCCGACAGAATCGGAATCATTGATTACGGAATGGGAAACCTCAGGAGCGTCAGCAAGGCCATTGAGCACTTAGGCGGCAAGGTTTACGTCGGAAGCGACCGCAAGATTTTGTCCCGGCTTGAAAAATTTATTTTGCCGGGAGTCGGAGCTTTCGGAGACGCCATGGCCGAATTAAAAAAGCGAAAGCTGGACACGTTGATTCAAGAGGCCGCTGGGCAGAAAAAAAAAATATTGGGCATCTGTCTGGGGCTCCAACTTTTTTTTGAACGCAGCGCAGAGAGCCCAAAGATAAAAGGCCTCGGCATTTGGAAGGGCGGCGTCCCGCGTTTTGTCCAAAAAAACAAGGATCTTAAGGTTCCGCACATGGGATGGAATCAAGTAAAACTTAAAAAGAAATCGAAACTAACAGCCAAGGTTAAAAATAATTCCTATTTTTATTTTGTTCATTCTTATTACGGAAAACCGGCGAATCAAACCCTTGTGGTAGGCGAAACCAGTTACGGAATAAATTTTCCCGCCGTTTTGGCTAATGGCAATATCTTTGCAGTTCAGTTTCATCCGGAAAAAAGCCAGCGCTCCGGCCTGCAGATTTTAAAAAATTTCATTTCCTTATAATGCTGATCATTCCGGCCATTGACTTACAAGAGGGCGTGGTGGTCCGGCTTACCAAGGGCATTTTTGGTACAGAAAAAATTTATTCCCAGTCGCCGTCGAGCGTCATGGAAAAATGGCAGCAAGACGGCGCTCAGCTTGTTCATGTGGTGGATTTAGACGGTGCAAAAGAGGGCGTCCGGCGGAATCTCGGCTCGCTTAAAAATATTCTGGCAGTTGCAAAAGTAAAAGTCCAATTTGGCGGCGGGCTTAGAACATTTGAATCGGTCAAAGACATTTTGAGTATTGGAGTATGGCGCGCGGTTGTCGGAACCAAAGCCTTTGATTTTGAGTTTTTAAAGCGTTTGGTGAGTGAGTTTAGTGACCGGATTGCGGTCGGTATCGACGTTCGTGACGGACTAATTCAAACACATGGATGGCAGTCTCAGGATGAATCTGTGTCACTCGGAGATTTTCTGAAAGAACTTGAAACGATCGGCGTTCAAACAATTATTTGCACCGATATTTCACGGGACGGAACACTGAGCGGGCCCAATCTGGATTTTTTAAATGAAGTGCTTCGAGCGACCAAGATGAATGTTGTTTTGTCCGGCGGCGTTTCGAATATTGAAGATATCAAAAAAATCTCAAAAATTAAATCGAAGAACTTTGAAGGCGTCATTATCGGGAAGGCCTTATACGAAAAGCGCTTTTCGCTTCCGGACGCCATAAAAGAATCGAAGGCAAGCGTATGAACCATCAGCTCTGGGAAGTTATTTCAACAGAACGTGAATGGTCCTGGTCCTTGATCGGAATTGTCGTTTTGCTGGCGGCGCTTATTGTGCGCGCCTTTTTGCTCCGAAATGTATTCAGCAGTATGAAAGTTCGAAACAAGACTTGGTACAAACGGACTTTGGAGCAATATCAAAAGAGATCCTTGGTCGGTTGGATTTTTTTCGGTTTGTTCATCTTAGGGATTATTTTGCTCTGGCGGTTTGAAGACGTATTTCTCAAGCGTTTCAGTTTTGTTGAATGGTTGTTGATTTTAATTCTCTTGTTTCTGGTTTCGGTTTTTTCACATTTAAAGGCGTACGCGCGTTCCATGGTTGAGGCGCTTCAAGATCAAGTTGATATGAGCAAGGAGCTTTAAATGTTGACGCGCCGAATCATTCCTTGCTTGGATGTCAAGGAAGGCCGGGTGGTAAAGGGCATCAAATTTGTTAATTTAAAAGATGCCGGCGATCCCGTTGCTTGTGCCATAGCTTATGACAAAGCCGGCGCGGACGAACTCATTTTTCTGGACATTACAGCTTCTTCGGAAGCCCGTCCGATTACGCTTAAAATGGTCGAAAAAGTCGCGGAATCAATTTACATTCCGTTTACCGTCGGCGGCGGAATCCGAAGTTTAGACGATATCCGGGCGTTGTTAAAAGCCGGCTGCGATAAAGTTTCGCTGAATACGAGCGCGGTCCAAGATCCGGAATTTGTCAGACGTGCCAGTGGCCGATTCGGCAGTCAATGTATTGTCGTTGCCATTGACGCTAAAGAAACGAAGGCCGATCAGTGGAATGTTTTTACTCATGGCGGCAGAGTTGCAACAAAATGGGACGTTATTGAATGGGCCAAGAAAATGGCTCAGTACGGCGCGGGTGAGATTCTGCTGACCAGCATGGACCGAGACGGAACCCAGGTCGGCTACGACATCAAACTGACTCGGAAAGTCTCCGATGCTGTTTCGATTCCTGTCATTGCATCCGGAGGAGTCGGACGGCTCGATGATTTTTACATGGGCTGCCAAGAAGGTAAGGCGAGCGCGGTATTGGCCGCCTCTGTTTTTCATTTTGGGACTTTTACAGTTCAACAAGTGAAACACTATTTAGCTAAGAAAGGACTGCCGATTCGGCTTGCGAACTGAAATGGTGAAATTTAAATACGATCAGAATGATTTAATGCCAGCTATCGTTCAAGACTACAAAACAAACGAGGTCTTGATGCTTGCCTATGTGAATCAAAAAGCATTTGCAAAAATGCTCAAGATCAAAAAAACCTGTTTTTATTCCAGATCGCGAAAAACGTTTTGGATCAAAGGTGAAAGTTCTGGCCATATTCAGAAAATCAGAAGCATTTTGACGGATTGCGACCGAGATACACTTCTCATTAAGGTTCAGCAAATCGGGGGTGCTTGTCACTTGGGCTACAGGACTTGTTTTGTTCATTTACTGGATGGCAAAGGAAATATCAAAAAAGTAACTCAGAAACCTGTTTTTGATCCTAAAAAAATATATGGTCATTGAGCCGACGTTAAAACAGTTTAAGCAGCAGCTTAAAAGCGGAAACGCGGTACCCGTCTGTTTAAAATTGCCGGGGGACCTCGAAACTCCGGTTTCCATATTTCTCAAATTAGCGAACAAAAAACAGGACGCGTTCCTGCTTGAATCTGTTGAACTCGGAGAACAGCTCGGGCGGTTTTCGATGATCGGCATGGACCCTGAAATTCTTCTTGAGCACAAAAACGGAAAGTCATTTATTTCTGAGGGCGGCAAAAACCAATCGAAGGCCGGTGGATTTGAAGAGTCGATCCGACAACTGCTTAAAAAATATCAGCTTTCAACCAATTTGAAACTTCCGTCTCTAGTTGGAAGCTTGGTTGGCTTCATTGCATATGAGCTCGTTCAGGAATTTGAAGATATTAAGCTGAGAACTAAAAAAGGCCTTTCGGTTCCGGATTCGGTCTTCATGCTTCCCACTAATTTGGTTATTTTTGATCATATTAAGCATGAGCTTAAATTGGTCCATCTTGCGGTTAAGGGCAGTTCCGGTTCCGCTGAGAAACTCTATTCAAGGGCGGTCCAGGAACTTTCCCGAATGAAAGCGGAACTTAACCGGCCGGTTCAAATTAATGTTCAAAAAGTGCCGGCAACTCAAAAACTTAATTCCAATATGTCCAAAAATGAATTTGAATTTTTAGTCAAGCGCGCCAAAGAACACATCCGTGCCGGAGATTGCATTCAAATTGTACTTTCGCAGCGTTTTGATCTCGGGAAAATTAACGATGATTTTCAAATTTACCGCTCACTGAGATCCCTCAATCCGTCGCCTTATATGTTTTATTTGAAGCACCAGAATTTTTCACTCATCGGCTCTTCTCCGGAGATGCTCGTCAAAAAAACAGGTCTTCTTGCCGAAACCAGGCCCATTGCCGGAACCCGCCCAAGAGGTAAAGATGCAAAAGAAGATTTAGCGAATGAAGCTGCGCTTCGTGCATCCAAAAAGGAAATGGCCGAGCACCTGATGCTGGTAGATTTGGGGCGCAACGATCTCGGACGAGTCAGCGATTCCAGAAGCGTGAAGGTAGCGGATTTTGCTCGGGTCGAACGCTATTCGCATGTGATGCATTTGGTCAGCGAGGTGAAATCAATTCTAAAGAAAAATATGTCTGCCTTAGATTTACTGAAAGCTTCCTTTCCCGCGGGCACGGTAACCGGCGCTCCGAAAATCCGCGCAATGCAAATTATTGATCATCTGGAAAAAGAAAAGCGTGGCCCTTACGCCGGCTGTTTTGGCTATTTTGGCCTAAACGGCGACCTGGATATGTGTATTACGATTCGGACGATTGTTGTTCAGGATAAACACGCTTACGTTCAAGCGGGCGCTGGAATTGTTAATGATTCGATTCCTCAAAAGGAATATCAAGAAACCATTAATAAAGCAAAAGCGCTGATGCAGGCTGTTCAAAAGGCGGAAATTTAAATGCTCCTAATGATCGATAATTACGATTCTTTCACTTATAACTTAGTCCAGTATCTCAGCGAACTTGGCGAAAAGGTCGTGGTATACCGGAACGATAAGATAACGCTCAAGCAGATTCAGAAAATGAAACCGAAACGGATTGTGATTTCACCCGGGCCCGGAACACCCGAGGAATCCGGCATTTCAAATGAGATTATTCGCGAGCTCAGCGGAAAGCTTCCGATCTTGGGCGTTTGCTTAGGCCATCAGTGCATTGGACATGTTTTCGGCGGTAAAGTTTCACGGGCAAAAAAAATCATGCACGGCAAAACGTCAGAAATATATCACAACCGAAAAGGCCTGTTTAAAACAATCAAAAATCCATTTTCGGCAACGCGATATCATTCGCTTCTGGTCCAGCATAAGTCGTTTCCCTCAATGCTTGAAATTACGGCTTGGACGAAGGATAAGGAAATCATGGGACTCCGGCACAAAACGCACAAAACGTTTGGTGTCCAATTTCATCCGGAATCGATTTTGACGACCTCCGGAAAACAAATTCTTAAAAACTTCTTGAGCGCTTGATCCGATGATTGCTTCAGACTTGCTTTTAACCGGCAAAGATTTAACGCGCGCCCAAGCGAAGGGCTTGTTCCGGAAATTTCTCAAAGGATCATTTGATCCTGAAACCGCCAAGCAAGTTTTGGTTTTGCTTCGGAAAAAGGGCGAGCATTCGAATGAATTAAGCGGCCTTGTCGATGCGGTCCGTTCCATAGAAAAACCGATACGAACGAATGCGCGTTTTTTAGTCGACGGCTGCGGTACCGGCGGAGACGGCAAAAATACATTTAATATTTCAACGGCAGCCTGTTTGGTGGCCGCCGGTGCGGGCGCTCAAGTGGCAAAGCACGGGAACAAAGGAATTTCATCCCGGTGCGGCAGCTCGGATCTTTTAGAAGGTCTCGGTGTGAGAATTGCCGTGTCCCCAAAAAGAATGCTGAAAGCTTTCAAAGAAGCGAATTTTGGATATTTTCATGCGCCGCTTTACCATCCTGTTTTTAAGCGTGCGCAGCCTGTTCGTGCCGAACTTGCCAAAAAACGAATCAGAACAGTTTTCAATTTGGCCGGGCCGTTTCTCAATCCTCTAAGACCTCAAAAACAATTGATCGGCGTCTGGAACCGGAATTTACTTGGCATGATGGCTGAAACCGCTCGAAATTTAAAACTTAAACATGCTTTGATCGTTTGGAACGAGGCAGGTTACGACGAGTTCACGACAAAGGACTCGACCGTGGTTGTGGAATTAAAAGGCAAAAAAATATCTTCAGATAAGATTGTCCCGACTCGCTTTCATCTTCGGCCTAATACAAAGCATGATTTGGCGGGAGGCAATGTTAAGAAGAATTGCGCGATTGTTTTAAGGGTTTTGTCCGGTCAAGATCATAGCTCAAAACTCGACGTTGTGTTATTGAATGCCGGAGCAATTTTGTATGTCTCCGGGAAAGCAAAAAACATCAAAGAAGGAATTCGTCTTGCGCAGCAATCTATTTTTTCTGAGTCAGCACTTAGATCTCTAAAAAGGTTGGTCAAGATCAGCCGTGATTCTCGATAAAATCGTTGTCCTCAAACTTAAAGAAATCCAGGCGTCAAAAAAGAGACTGCCTGTTGATCGCTTGATCAAATTTGCGGAAAAGCCGCGGACCAAGAGATCCCTCATCAAGGCCTTGTCCGGCAAAAAACTCCATTTGATCTGCGAATTAAAAAAAGCGTCTCCTTCTGAAGGCATCATCCGCCGCCAATTCAAACCGCTTCAATTAGCCAAGGAGCTGGAACGTTCGGGCGCATGCGCACTTTCGGTTCTTACCGAAACGCATTATTTTAAGGGAGATCCAAAAACATTAAAACTACTTCGGTCGCGAATTAAAATTCCGCTTCTCAGAAAAGATTTCACGCTTGATACCTATCAGGTCTATGAAAGTGCGTTTTTGGGTGCTGATGCTTTTTTAATTATTGTTTCACTTGTTTCAGATTGGCAGCTGCGCACTTTGCTTCAAGCTGCCGAACACTCAGGACTCGATGCCCTTGTCGAAGTCCATACCAAAGAGGAGCTCGATCGGGCGGTTCAGGCGGGCAGCAAATTGATCGGAATTAATAGCCGTAATTTAAAAACATTAAAAACAGACTTGTCCGTTGCTGAGCGTCTCATCAAGCAAGTGCCGAACGGAATTGTCACTGTGGTCGAAAGCGGCATCGAAAGCAGACGAGATGTCTCCCGTTTTCATAAGAAGGGTGCAAATAATTTCTTAATCGGAACAAGCTTAATGAGGTCGTCTTCGGTCGTGGACAAAATGAACGAACTGATGGGCCGGTAATTTTATGCCAAAAGTTAAAGTTTGCGGGAATACCAATGCCGGCGATGTGATTAAAGCCAAGGAATTAGGGGCTGATTTCTTAGGGTTTATATTTTGTGAGAGCAAACGAAAAATATCAACAGACCAAGCAGCAGAAATTATTTCAAAGGCAGGAGCCTTTGATCAATATGTCGGTATTTTTGCAAATCAATCCAAAGATGACGTCGAGGCAGTCGTTCGAAAACTGAATTTCAAATGGATTCAATTTCACGGGGATGAGACGTCTCGGTATTGCCAATATTTTATGGACAAGCAATACAACGTCATCAAAACGTTCAGAATCAAAGATTTAATGAGCTTAAAACGAATCGGTGAATATGACGTCAGCGCTTTTTTGTTCGACACGTATTCCCGTGAGCAGCTCGGAGGAACGGGGAAAACCTTTGACTGGAGCATCATTGCCGGACAGCCCAATGTTAGGGAGAAACTTTTTCTTTCAGGCGGTTTAAACGTTCAAAATTTAAAAGCCGCCATTGATCAAGTGAACCCTTATGCTGTGGATGTCGCAAGCGGCGTCGAAAAAAGCCCCGGCGTTAAAGACTATCAATTGCTTGAGCAGTTTATTTCAATTGCCAAAGAAAGCAGCAAAAAGAACCCTAAATAATGCCTACGACCGAATTTTTTGAAAAAATTGCTGAACGGATGGAGCGGCTAGAGCGAAAAAATCTGGAACAGTACGTTTTGGATATTATCAGAGAACTTAAGTCTTTGAATTTTCTTTTGGACCGCGCTCAAGAGGGAATTGCCGCTTTAAATGCCGACAAAGAAGTTCTTTATTTGAACCGACGCATGCACCAATTGCTTAATCTGCCGGATGAGGTAACCCGAAAGAAACTGCCGCAAATTATTCAAGACGCAGAACTTTTACAACTGGTAACTGAGGCTGTTGAGCAAAAAAAAGAAATTTTCAACCGTGAACTGGAAATTTTACTTCCGCGGCCCATGATTTTGAAAGTCAATTTGTTGTTTGAGAAAAAAGAAAAACCGCCCATCTTTGTTTTATCGATCGCGAATTTGACGGATATTGAAATGAGCATTCGGGATCGCTATCAGTTGGCGAACTGGGAAACAATGCTCGCGTTTGCCGCCGGCATTGCGCACGAAATTGGAAACCCGCTTAATTCCTTAACCATTCATTCTAAGCTATTGTCGCGAATGGTGACTCAGATACCGCCGCCGGAGCGCAAAAAGGCAGAAGACTCGATTAAGGCCATTGAGGATGAGCTAAGCCGGCTAGACCAGATCGTCCGGAATTTTCTAAAGGGAAGCCGCCGCAAACCGGTCCGGTTTGAATCCTATCAAATTAATGAACTGGTAGAAAAAACGCTCATTTTATTGGGTCCCGAGCTTAAAAACTCAAAAATTAAAACGATTCTTGATTTGGATAAAGACATGTCCGTTTTCTTAATGGATCCTGACCGCGTGCAGCAAGTTTTTGTCAATATCATCAAAAATGCGGTTCACGCGATGCCGAAAGGCGGCACCCTTAAAATTCAAACAGAGGCCACGGAAAAATTATGCCGGATTGATTTTCAGGATACAGGCGTCGGCATTCCGAGCGAAGCGATCACTCGAATTTTTGATCCTTACTATACAACCAAAACCGAGGGCAGCGGTTTGGGGCTTATGATCGTACATCAAATCATCAAAGAGCATGGCGGGCGTATTGAAGTGAAGAGTAAACCGAATCATGGAACGACTTTTTCAGTGCTGCTACCGATTAGAAAACAAAGACTCGGCCTGCCGCAGCTTTCCGAGGAGGCCGAATCGTGAGCGCCGGATCCAGCATCTTAATTGTCGATGATGAGAAAAATACACGGGAAGGCCTGAAGCATTTCCTGTCAGGCTTGGATTATGATGTTTCGATTGCAGAAAGCGGTAAAGAAGCTGTTTCCTTAATTCGCAAAGAACGGCCTGAGGTCGTTTTGACGGATTTAAAAATGCCGGAGATGGATGGCATTACGCTGCTCCATGAAATTAAACGGATTAAGCCGGAAACGATCGTCATTGTTCTGACGGCTTACGGAACTGTGGAAAATGCCGTTCAGGCGATGAAAGCCGGCGCATTCCACTATTTAATGAAGCCTGTTAATTTTGAAGAATTGGAATTGGCGCTTAAGAAAGCGTTTTCTCAGCGCTTACTAGAAAGTGAAAACGTGCAGCTGCGTGAAGAGCTCATCCGCGAGCGTCATGAAGCCGGGGAAATCATCGGCAATTCATCAATCATTCAGAAATCAATTTCCCTTTGCAAACAAATTGCTCAAGCAGATTCTGCCGTTTTGATTCAAGGTGAAAGCGGTACGGGCAAAGAATTGTTCGCGCACTTAATTCATTCTGAAAGCCCGCGCGCAAAACATCCGTTTGTCACCGTTCACATGTCGGCGCTGACTGAAACTTTATTAACAAGTGAGCTTTTTGGACATGAACGCGGCGCTTTTACGGGGGCGACGGAACGCAAAATCGGCCGGTTTGAACGGGCGCACGGCGGGACTTTGTTTCTCGATGAAATCGGCGATGTGCCCGAATCTATGCAAATTAAACTCCTCAGAGTTTTACAATCCGGGGAATTTGAACGCGTTGGAAGCACAAAAACCTTACGCGCCGATGTCCGCTTGATTTGCGCGACCAATAAAAATTTAAAAGAATTGGTTGATGCAGGGAAATTTAGAGAGGACCTGTTTTACCGCATCAATGTGATTCTTCTTGAAATTCCGCCGCTTCGGGAACGCTCAGAAGATATTCCGCTGCTGATTCAGTATTACCTGAAGTTTTTTGCCGAACGAAACCACAAAAAGATTGATAAAATTTCTCCTGACGCGCTTCATGTTCTTACCCGGTACGATTGGCCGGGCAATGTGCGTGAGTTAAAAAATATTATTGAACGTTTGGTTGTTCTTTCTAAATCGAACGTGATTAACGGTGAACACATTCCAGACGACATCAAAGGAAATAAGAAAATGCTGACCAAATCTTCGGAAGGAAAATCGCTGAATACGCTGCAAGACATGGAAGAAGAAATGATTCGCAAGACCTTGCTCGACTTGGGCCGCAACAAAAGTGTGGCAGCTAAAAAATTAGGCATCTCAAGACGTACGCTCTATCGGAAGATGGCGGAATATAAGATTGAGGAATAATGTCACAGTTGTATCCTTTCAGCACAGTTCTAGCGTTACAGCAAATAAACCTATTTTGTTCTAGCTGTAAGTTCCTTCATAGTATGTACTTAGAATATCTCTAAATTTATCCACTTGGCATGCAACTTGATCTACTCTCATTAGCATTATCAAAATTTAATCTAAAAATCGTTTTAAAGGAGAAACCAAATGGGAAAAGTATTAGGAATTGATTTAGGCACTACGAATTCATGTATGGCCATTATGGAGGGCGGTGAGCCGAAAGTAATACCCAATAGAGAAGGCCAACGCACAACTCCTTCAGTGGTTGCATTTACCAAAAACAACGAACGGTTGGTGGGCCAGGCCGCAAAGCGTCAGGCGATTACCAATCCGGAGCGCACGATCTTCAGCGCCAAGCGTTTTATCGGAAGACGTTTCAGCGAAGTCCAGAATGAAATTAAATTAGTCCCTTTTAAAGTAAAAGAGGGAAGAAATTCTGAAGCGATTATTTCGGTCGATGGCCGTGATTTTACGCCCGCTGAAATCTCAGCAATGGTTTTGCAGAAATTAAAATCAGATGCCGAAGCTTATCTAGGTGAGCCGATTAAGCAGGCTGTTATTACAGTTCCTGCCTATTTTAATGATTCCCAAAGACAGTCGACTAAAGACGCCGGGCAGATTGCCGGTCTTGAAGTCCTGAGAATTATTAATGAACCCACAGCCGCTGCTTTGGCCTATGGTTTGGACAAGAAAAAAGATGAAGAAATTTCTGTCTACGATTTAGGCGGCGGAACATTCGACATTTCCATTTTGGAACTCGGCGAAGGCGTTTTTGAAGTGAAGGCGACCAACGGCGATACCCATCTTGGCGGTGACGATTTTGATCATCGGGTGATGGAATGGATGGTTTCTGAATTCAAAAAAACAGACGGCATTGATTTAGGTAAAGACCGCATGGCCCTTCAGCGTTTGAGAGAAGCCGCAGAAAAAGCAAAGTGCGAACTTTCAACCGCGGAAACAACGGAAATTAATTTGCCGTTTATTACGGCAGATGCTTCGGGACCTAAACATATGGTTGTGACTTTGACGCGGTCTAAACTGGAGCAGCTTGTTCACGATTTAATCGAACGAACCACTCAGCCGTCTCAGCAGTGCATGAAAGACTCCGGCATTTCGGCCAATGATATTGACGAAGTGATTTTAGTCGGCGGTCAAACTCGTATGCCGGCAGTCCAAGAAGCAGTCCGGAAATTATTCGGAAAAGAACCCCATAAGGGAGTTAATCCGGACGAAGTGGTTGCGATCGGCGCTGCGATCCAAGGCGGTGTTTTGGCCGGTGAAGTTCGCGACGTTCTGCTTTTGGATGTGACGCCGCTTTCACTTGGGATCGAGACACTCGGCGGAGTGATGACCAAATTAATCGAACGCAATACGACCATTCCGACCCGGAAGTCTGAGATTTTTTCAACCGCCGCAGACAGTCAAACTGCGGTGACTGTGAAAGTGCTTCAGGGCGAACGTCAAATGGCTTCAGATAACCGCGTTCTCGGAATTTTCAATTTAGAAGGAATTCCGCCGGCGCCGCGAGGAGTCCCGCAAATTGAAGTGACATTTGATATTGACGCCAACGGCATTGTCCATGTTTCTGCGAAGGACTTGGGCACCGGAAAAGAGCAAAAAATCCGGATTGAATCTTCTTCGGGGTTAAGCAAAGACCAGGTGGAAAAACTGGTTCGCGAAGCTGAGACTCATGCCGAAGAGGACAAGCGCAAGCAAGAAGCAATTCAAGCCCGGAACAATTTGGATAGCTTAGTTTACCAAGTTGAAAAAAGCCTCAAAGAGCATGGCGACAAAGTCGGAGCCGATGAGAAGGGTCGCGTTGAAGACGCTTTAAAGAACGCCAAAGAGGCGCTTAAATCGGATAATGCGGCAACACTCAAAGAAGCAACCGACAAATTGACTGCCGCATCTCATTCTCTGGCTCAGAAGATGTACGAATCTGCCGCCAAAGAAAAGGGGGCCGCTCCCGGTGGAGCAGGCCAGCCCCAGGACGGTGATAAATCAGCGGACAAATCTAATGTTGTGGACGCTGATTACGAAGTTGTCGATGGTGATGAAGAAGAAAAAAGGAAAAAATAAGCGTGTTCATTTCGCTTATTCGTAAATATTTGTGGGTGTTTGTGCTTTGTTTGGCGCTGACACCCGCAAATATTTTTGCGCAGCCCGATCAAGAAGTAACCCAGCCGGAAAATATTCCACCCGCTCCTCCCAAAATTGTTTCACCCGAACTCGGACACGTTGATCTGCCTAAATCAATTTATCGAATCGACGAAACCATTCCTTATCAAGTTGTCGTGAAATGGCCCGAGCCGCCGGTTGATGTGCGGATGAATTCTCCGGAACTAAATTTGGAAAATTTAGAACTCATCGGCGTCGGACAGGAAACCTTGTCAAAACCGGGAGACAGCGCAGGCGAGGAACAAGTATTGACCCTTCGGTTTAAAGCTCCAAAAAAAGGCCCAGCAAAGATTAATTCTGTAACTTTGCTATGGACTCAAGGCGGTGGCATTTCGACGAGTTCGCTGAAGATTCCGTCTGTTGAATTGACGATCAAAAATAAACCGATTAATCCTTGGATCTGGATCTGCGGAATTGCACTTTCGACACTAGCGATTCTCGGATCCCTTTTGTTGTTCCGCAAAAAAAAACCTGTCTCCGCACCGGTCATCCCCAAAACTCCGGAAGAGTTGTATTTAACAAAGATAAATGAGCTGAAAAATTCCGGTTTCGAGGGGCGTAATCTGCTCAACGATTTAACACGCCTCTTAGAGCGTTACCTTCAAGAAAAATTCAATTGGAATCGCTCTCAGGAGGACTATAATGCTCTTCAAAAAAAAGCCGAAAAAAGTTGGGACAAAAAGGAAGTCGGAGAACTGAAAGAGCTTTTTGATAAGATCGAATTTATGCGTTTTTCAGGCTCTGAACCGCAGCAAAACGAACTCATTACGTTATATCAATCAGCAAGATCCTTTATAGAACGAAAAATCGTCGTATAACTTAGGAGGAAGCATGGAATCGTCAGTAAAGCAGGTTGGGGAACAAGTCAAGGCTTCGCAGGAAACCGTTGAGAAACTTTTTCGTGAAATCGGAAAAGTGATCGTTGGACAGCGTTATTTAATTGAGCGCCTCTTTATTGGTCTTTTGGCCAACGGACACGTTCTTTTGGAAGGGGTTCCGGGTCTGGCCAAAACCATGTCGGTTAAAACGATGGCCCAAGCCATTCATGCTAAATTCCAGCGGATCCAATTCACCCCCGATTTGCTGCCGGCCGACCTGATTGGCACGCTCGTTTATAGCCCTAAAGATGGCACTTTTTCGACCAAAAAAGGCCCTATTTTTGCAAATATTATCCTGGCTGATGAGATCAACCGTGCCCCCTCAAAAGTTCAAAGCGCCCTCTTGGAAGCCATGCAGGAGCACCAGGTCACGATAGGGGAATCCACGTTTCCACTTCCTGAGCCTTTCCTGGTTTTGGCCACTCAAAATCCGATCGAACAAGAAGGAACTTATCCGCTTCCGGAAGCCCAAGTCGACCGTTTTATGATGAAACTGATTGTGACTTATCCCAGCAAAAAGGAAGAAAAGGAAATTTTGGAACGCATGTCAACGGGCGAAAAAGTGGACGCAAAACCTGTTTTAGACACGGCTACTATTTTTAAATTACGCGACATTGTAAATCAGGTCTACATCGATGAAAAAGTAAAAGATTATATTCTCGATATCGTGTTTGCGACTCGATTTCCGGAACAGCGCAAATTAGATCAATTGAAACCTCTGATTGCTTACGGCGCTTCTCCGCGCGCCAGCATTATGCTGACAACCGCTGCAAAGGCGCACGCATTTCTAAGAGGAAGGGGATATGCCACACCGGAAGATGTCAAACAAATCGGACTTGATGTTTTGAGACACCGCGTCATCGTGACCTATGAAGCGGAAGCCGAAGAAATGACATCGGAGAAAATTATCGCACAAATTTTTGATCAAATCGAAGTACCGTAATGATTCCGAAGGAAATACTTAAAGAAGTTAAGCACATCGAAATAAGAGCCACCCGTCTGGTTAATGATTTATTCGGCGGCGAGTACGAGTCTGTATTTAAAGGCCGCGGAATGGAATTCTCTGAAGTCCGCGAATACGTGCCCGGCGATGAGATCAGAACCATTGACTGGAATGTGACCGCCCGCTCGCAGCATCCTTTCGTAAAGAAATATATTGAAGAACGGGAACTCACCGTCGTTTTTGTTGTCGACGGTTCCGCTTCACTCCAATTCGGTTCTAAAAGCAAACTCAAATCAAATGTCGCCGCAGAAATTGCCGGCCTCCTCGCGTTTTCAGCGGTTAAAAATAATGACAAAGTCGGTTTGCTGATTCATACGGATCAAGTGGAAAAATATGTTCCGCCCCGGAAGGGAAGAAGTAATGTTCTGCGCGTGGTCCGCGAAATTCTTTATTACAAACCTCAGGCCAAAAAAACGAACCTGAAAGCCGCCCTGGAACACATTTCCCGGATTTTGACCAGAAGCGCTGTCGTCTTCGTGATTTCAGATTTTTTAGACACGGGATTCGAAAAGGCACTTAAAATCCTCCATCAAAAACATGATTTGATCGCAATTCAAATTACAGACGAGCGCGAGCAAGAGATTCCGGCAGTCGGCTGGGTTGAATTTCAGGATGCCGAGACGGGCGAAACCGCTTTGGTCAACACAAGCGATCGGCATTTTAGAGAATCTTATCAAAAATCAGCGAAACGCAAACAAGATCAATTGGATTATTTATTCAAGCTATCGGGAATCGACGCCATTAAAATTACGGCCGGAAATTCCTTCATTGCACCGTTGATCAAATTTTTCCGTACCCGGGAACAGCGTAAATGAGTCGTTTGCTTCGCAGTCATTTTCTCCTTTTTCTTTTTTTATTAGTCGGACACGGCTATGTTTTGGCGGCCCAAGATGATATTTCGGTTAAGGTTGAAGTCGACAAGGCTTTTGCGACGATCGGAGATGAAATCAATTTCCGGGTAACGGCTGTCCATCCGCCGGAGATGAGCCTGCTTGAAATAAACGCTGAAAGCGCGCTCACCGATTTTGAAATTAAAAAAACGACTGATTTTTCAACTCGCGAGGGAAATGTCGTCACCGAAGGTAAAAATTATCTCATGACCAGTTATTCGCTGGGGGAATATGTCATTCACCCCTTTGCCGTGAAATACAGGGCCAAGGACGGTTCGGTAAAAGAAATTCAAACCAATAGTCTCTACTTGACGCTTGAAAGCGTGGACAAAAATAAGAAGCCGGAAAGCGACATTCGGGGCGTTAAGGGTGTTCAAAAAATAAAAAGCCGAGCGGTGCGCTGGATCTTAGGTCTTGCGTTAACCGGAACAGTCATTACATTTTGTGTTTGGTTCTATCTTCGCCAAAGAAAGAAGGTGCTCGAAGCAGGGAAGAACGAACCGCCACTTTCTCCGCAAGAAGAAGCCTATCTGGCTTTGAATCAGCTTAAGAATTCCGATCTCATCCGCAAGGGGCTTGTGAAGCAGTATTTTTTTCAAATGTCTGAAATTTTACGCAGATATATCGAGCGCCGGTTTCGGATCAAAGCCCTGGAATCGACAACCTATGAGCTCATTCAGGATCTCGTCCCCTTAGTGACTAAAGAGCAGATGGAACTCGTCCAAGACATGTTAACGTTTTGCGATTTAGTTAAATTTGCGAAATACGAACCGCCCGCACTTGAAATTATTGAACAGACGAATCGGGCTAAGATGGTCGTCGATAAGACAATACCGGAGCCTGAACCGGTTTTGGAAAACAGCGTTAAGGCATTCTGATGTTCCGTTTTGAATCACCCGAATATTTTTTCCTTCTGCTCATCATTCCGATCATTCATTTTCTGATGAAATTCCGAAAACGCAGCAACATCCGGTTTTCTTCCATTGAATCGATTAAAAGTACGAAATCAAACAAGTTTTTATTCCGGATTCCCTTATTTTTTCGTTATATAGCGATGGTTTTAATTATCTGCGCGTTGGCAAGGCCGCAGAAGGTCGAATCCGAACGTGAATTTGAAACAAAAGGAATTGATATCATCCTGTCGCTTGATATTTCAGGATCTATGCTGGCTGAAGACTTCAAACCAGTGAACCGGATCGCGGTGGCCAAAGAAGAAGCCAAAAAATTTGTGAGCTCTCGGCGCAATGACCGTATCGGATTGGTTGTCTTTGCCAGGAAAGGCTATACCCAGTGTCCTTTGACGTTGGATTATCAGGTGCTTGAAAAATTAATTGATGATGTTGAAATAGGTTTAATTAAGGACGGAACGGCAATTGGGCTTGGCATCGGAACTGCTGTCAACCGGTTGCGTGATAGCACCGCCAAAAGCAAAGTTATTATTTTATTAACGGACGGTGAAAATAATGCAGGCAACTTGGATCCCATCACAGCGGCTGAATTGGCGCGGAGTTTCAAAATTAAAATCTATTCTGTCTGTATCGGTAAAGGCGGACTTGTGCCATTTCCGGTTGAGGACCCGATTTTCGGAAAACGATATGTCCAGGCCGAAGTAAAAATCGATACAAAAGTACTCAAACGAATCTCGGACATTACAGACGGCGCTTTCTTTCAGGCGGGGGACCCGAAGGCTTTAGAGGAAGCTTACAAAAAAATTAGCGAGCTGGAGCCTTCTGAGATTAAGGTGAAAGAATATTCGAGTTTTTATGAGCTTTATCATTTTTTTCTAGTTCCCGGTATCATCTTATTTCTTTTAGACATTTTGTTGTCTCGAACCATTTTTGCAAAACTACCGTGAGGAAACGTTAATGCAATTCATTCATCCTGCTTGGTTTCACGGTTTTTGGCTGATCGGAGCGCTTGTCCTTTTCTTCGTTTTTGCAGAGGAGCGGAAACGCAAATTGATTGGCCGATTCGGTGAATGGCGCACGGTCAAATTTCTGATCTCCGGCCATTCAGATACAAAATCATGGCTAAAAAAGAGCCTGTTAATTTTTTGTTTAAGCTTAATGGTGTTTACGCTGACGCAGCCCCAATGGGGCCAGGAAAAAAAGCAGCTCCAGCGAAAGGGCTTGGATATTTTATTTTTGGTGGACACTTCGCTCAGCATGCTGGCCGAAGACGTGCCCCCGAACCGAATCGGACAGGCAAAGCTTGAGATGAAGCATTTTCTTAATCTCTTGAAAGGCGACCGGATCGGAATTGTTACGTTTGCCGGTTCCGGTTTTATTCAATCGCCTTTAACGCTGGATTATGACGCTTTTATGTTGTTTACCAATTCCATTCAAGTGGGTTACATTCCGGATCCGGGAACTTCGCTCAGCGAAGCGATCCGGATTGCGCTGAAAGGCTTCTCTAAGAAAAAAATCAAAAATCAAGTCATCGTGATGATCAGCGACGGTGAACACCACGAAGGGGATGTGGAAGCCGCCATTAAACTCGCCAATGAGGCGCAGGTCCGGATTTATACGATCGGAACAGGTACGAAAGAAGGTGCTCCTATTCCATTAAGATCTGCGGAAGGGAAGGTGAGCGGTTATAAGAAGGACCGCGCAGGGGAAATCGTCATCACGAAGCTGAATGAAGATCTATTGATTAAGATAGCCAAAGAAACCGGTAGTCTGAATTTTCCGGCCACGCCCAGCGGACGTGAGATCGACTATATTTATCAGCACATGCAAAATTTAGAAAAACAGGAATTCAAACAGCGTGTTGTTGTGGAACGAGAAAACCATTTCCAATTATTTTTAATTTTTGCGATCATATTCATAGTTCTGGAAATGTTGATTGATGAAGTCAAAAGGGCAAAGAAAGTGTATGCTTAAAAAATTAAGCGCTCTATCCGGTTATTCATTGATCTTTTTGGTGTGCTGCGGATTTCTTGAGACGACCGGCGGCCTCAATCAAAAGGGAAATAAAAGTTACGAAAACAAAAAATATGAAACGGCTTTGGACAATTACCGCAAAGCCCAGATCCGAAATCCCGACAATTCTACAGTCCGTTATAACTTGGGGACCACGCTTTATCAACTCGATCAATTTCAGGAAGCCGAAGCACAATTAAAACAGGCTTTGGAACATGCGCCGACCAAAGAACTCAAGGCAACTGCTTGGTACAATTACGGTAATACGCAATACCGGCTCGGACAATTCGATCAATCCATTAATGCTTATAAGAAAGCCCTTGAAGTGAATCCGAATGATAAAGACGCCAAATACAATTTAGAACTGCTCCAGAAAAAGAAAAAAGTCTTTGATATTAAGCAAAACAAACGCGACGAAAAACAGCAAAACCAAAAAAGCCAATCACCCCAGCAGCAAAAACAGCAGCAACAACAATCATCCGGCGGACAAGATCAAAAAAATCAGCAGGGCGATGCCGGAAATGAAAAAGACAAGGGAAAGCAGGACAAAGATCAGAAAGAAGAGAATCAAGATCAGAACCAGCAAAATCAGGATCAGAAGGATCAACAGCAAGAACAGCAGGACCAAAAAAAATCGGATCAAGAAACTCAAAAAGACCAATCCAAATCGGATGATCAAAAAGAGCAAGACCAAAAAGATCAGCAACAGCAAGGCGATCAAGAGCAGCCGTCGGAACAAAAGGACCAAAGCGAAAAAAACCAAGGCCAGGATGAGCAGGACAATCAAGGTGCACAGCCTAAAGACGCTCAACCCATGAATCCTGCTTCTCAGGATCCGAATCAACAAGGTGAGCAACCTCAGCAGCAGGCGGGTCAATCGGAACAATTGCTCCAGGGTCAGATGTCTAAGGATAACGCACTGCGGATTTTAAATGCCCTTAAAGAGTCGGAACAAGAACTGCAAGTTTTAAGACGTCCTCAACAGCAAAAAGAAACTGAACCCTTAAAAGATTGGTAAGGAGATAAGCGATATGTCTATGGAAAAAATTGAAGCTGATTTAAAAGCCGCAATGAAGGACAAGAACGAAGTTAAGCTGGGTACACTTCGCATGCTTAAGGCGGCCGTTAAGAACAAGGAAATTGATAAAAAACAGCCCTTATCAAGCAACGAAATTTTAGAAGTTATTCAGAAGCAAGTTAAGCAACGCAGGGATTCAATTGCCGAGTTCCAGAAAGCCAACCGCCAAGACCTGGTGCAGAAGGAAACCGCAGAAATCGCGGTCCTAGAGCTCTATTTACCAAAGCAACTCAGCGAAGCCGAGCTGAAAGCCATTATTGAAAAAGCCATCCAAAGCACCGGCGCCAAGGTAAAGGCCGATATGGGCAAAATCATGAAAGAAGTCATGCCTCAAATCGCTGGCCGAGCCGACGGCAAACAGGTCAACCAAATCGCTTCACAGCTGCTTCTTTAGTAGAATCTTGAGCAGTTCCAGTCCCGTCCTCATTCGCAGGGGTTTACTTTACATAAGATAGATTATAGGACGTTATAATCACTTCAGAATGAGCTTCTGAATAACTCGCCTGCGGCCATCTTGTTCTAAGTTGTTTGGTTTTTTGTCTTGATCGGTGGGCTATAAATAACGTTTACGGCGGAAAACGTCTGAACGTAACGAAGCTACTCGATCCACAAATAAAATCCCATTCAGATGATCGATTTCGTGCTGAATACAGCGGGCTTCAAGACCTTTGGCTTGGTAAAGGATCGTCCCGCCTGATAGGTCCTGCCATTTGACAGCGGCTTCGTCGTAGCGTTTTACATTAGCCGTGTAATCCGGCAAGCTCATACAGCCTTCCCGAAGGACAATTTCCCTGTCCAGTTTGACGATTTCGGGGTTAATCAGGATGAGCAAGTCTGCGGATTGAACCTTGGGAGAAACATCGACAATCGCAATTTTCTTCAAAATTCCGATTTGAGGCGCCGCAATTCCGACACCGCCTGGCTGCGACCTCATGATTTGAATCAGTCTTTTGACCAATTTCTCAAGCTCTGAATCAAAGCGCGTGACGCGGGCTGAGACTTGTCGAAGGACCGGTTCCGGAAATTTCTTAATGGCAGAAGCTGGCATTAATTAGAAATGGGATGATTCGACCGGATTAAAAGCGATATTGACGCCGATGTGTTTGGCTAGGCGTGCAAATTTGCTCTTTAATTTTGGAATCAGATGAACATCCTGGCGCGGTATGTCCACTTCAAGAATTAGCGCATAAGCCGCCTTTTTTACTTTTCCCAAAATTTTGGAATCTAGATCCGTAATATTCAATTTTTCTTCCGCTAACAATTCGGAGACTTGGTACACAATTCCGGCCCGGTCTTTTCCGGAAACAGAAACAATCCAAGAGCTTGTTCCGGATTTATGCTTCTGTCCGCGCCTCAGCGTGTGCTTTATTTCACGGGTTGTGATCAATAGACCGGCAGCGCGTTCCAGTTTTTCAAGTTCATTCAATAATTTTTCATAAGCCTTTGCTGTCAATTCCGCCAAAAAAATCATGGCGAACTCACCTTCCAAAATAGTCATGCTGGCATCTTCTAGATTTCCGCCTGTTTTATAAAGTGCGCCGGTGAGCGCTGAAATGATGCCCGGCCTGTCTTTCCCCACTACGGTAACGGCAATGATCATGTGACACCTTTTTGGTTAGACTTTAAATAATTTTGGACGACCCAATTTTTAGCTTCATCTTTCGACTGAATTTTATGTTCGAGCTGTAGCGAATAAGCCTCTTCTAAGATTTCTTTCATTTTCGGGCCCGCTTTTATTCCCAGCTCAAGCAAGTCATTGCCGTTTAAAACAGGCTTGGGTTTCAGCTCTTCTTTTTTAAACTCTTCTTTTTTTTCGTTTAAGAAATGAAAAAGTTCAAGTTTTCCGTGGCTTGCCAAACAATCAATTTTGTGGAGCGCAAGTTCCGTATCAAAATTTCCACGGGCAATAAATTGCTTTAACTTCCCGACTCTCATTTCTTTGACATTTGCGAACTTCATATGATTTTCAACGCAGGAAAGAATGTCTGCGATGTCACGGTTTGAAAACCGAAGCCGCGTCAGCAATTTCCCGGCAATTTCGGATCCGATATGTGGATGATTGTAGAAATGAATTTTACCGCCTTCATCAGAGAACGTAGCCGGTTTTCCAACGTCATGCAGCAGTGCGCCAAAGGCCAATACCGCCGATGGCTGGTCCAGCTGATCCATCAGCATCTTGGTATGAATAAAAACGTCTCCTTCCGGATGGTGCTCAGGAGGCTGCTCGACCCCTTTCATGGCTTCGATTTCTGGCAAAATTTCGGCCAGAAGCCCGCATTCCGATAACAGTTCAAGCCCGATCCCGGCATTTGGGCGCGTAAACATTTTAATGAGTTCGTCGCGGATCCGTTCCTGACTGACGGAATGAATTTTTTCCCGCATAGATTTGATAGCGCTCCAAGTTTTCGATTCTATTTGGAAGCCAAGATTCGCCGCAAAACGGATTGCCCGAAGCATTCTCAATCGGTCTTCTTCGAAACGTTCCTCAGCTTTACCGATTGTGCGAATGATTTTGGCCTGAATGTCGTTTCTTCCGCCGACATAATCAATCACCTCTTCTTTAACAGGATCAAAAAAGAGCCCATTGACTGTAAAATCTCGTCTTTTGGCGTCTTCTTCAGGTGTGGTGAATGAAACATTTTCCGGATGCCGTCCGTCCCGGTATGGCCCTTCCCTTCTAAATGTAGCGATTTCGAAATGGCGGCCGTCGAGAACCGCAATAATGACGCCGAATTGTTTGCCGACTGCCACAGTTTTATCAAATAATTTCACAACCTCATCCGGAGAAGCTGTCGTGGCAATGTCATAATCCTTTGCCGGAGTATTCATGATTAAGTCGCGAACATAGCCGCCGGCGAAATAAGCTATAAAACCGGCTTTGGTCAGCTTTGCGGCAATTTGGCGGGCTTGGCGTTCTTCTTCAGTTTGGGTTCGTTTCGTCATCGGATATTAAATCCCTTAAAGCGATTTTCGGCAGACTTCCAATCCACCGTGACTTCATCCACCCGGGCACCGGGCGGGCCTTTGCGGCACCATTCGACCAGCCGGTTTAATAGAGGTTCATCTCCTTCAGCAATTATTTCCACAGAACCATCGGGTAAATTTCGGACGAAGCCGGATAAATCAAGTTTCCGTGCGGCTTGCTGCGCGCTGGCTCTAAAAAAGACACCCTGAACGAAGCCGGAAATATTCAGATGAACCTGTTTGGTCATAACCGTTTCAGACGCGGAATGATCAAGAGCGCCGAAAGGCCAAAAAAAGCGGTCGATACAATTAAGGCCTTAAGACCGATCCATTCAAACAAAACACCTCCAAGGAAGGAAGCCAGCGCCTGCCCTAGGTTAAAAAGGCTCATTAAGATTGCGAACAGCGACCCCTCCACTCCAGTCGAGTGAGCCAATGTTGCCGAAGCGGAAAATAGCGGAAGAAGAACCATGTACCCTAAGATACCAAGAAACAAAGAAACGATAAAGGCGCTTGGATGGTCTTGAATGGCCAACGTCATTAAGATATCAAAGAATCCTACCAAAACAGCACAACAAAGCGCTCGGTGAAGCGGGACGTCCTTAAAAACATTGAGAAAAATAAAACATCCGATAATTGCGCCAAACCAGGTCACGCTGTTGAGAACACCTAAGAAAATTTCGTCAAATTTTAAAACTTCTCTCATGTAGAAAAAAAGCGGAGTTCCGATTGCGACGGAGCTTGAAAGAAGAAACAGCAGCAGAACAAACCATTTCAGATCACTGCTGATGATGCACCAAAAACTTTTAATAATAGGGGCGAATAAATTATGACCAACCTTGGCCTTACCTTTCCAAGGTTTTTCCCTGAGAAAAATAACGGCGAAGAGCGAGAACAGCGGCAATGCTGCGGTAATGAGAAAAACGGTCTGAGGAGTGACTTTCGCGGCTAAGATTCCGCCGGTAAATCCGCTTGCCACGGCTCCTAAGCTGCGCGCACCCCAGGCAATGGCTTGATAGGCTTGAGCACTCCCCTTGCGCGAATATTCGACGACCAGCCCGTCGGTAATCACGTCTGTAGCGGCAAGGCCCAAATTCGCCGTCGTCATAGCCACAATTAGCCATTTTTCACTCGGCGGAAGGATGCTCAATAAAAGCCAGCCCAAAGAGGAAAGAAACGCACAAATGACCAGATAGGGTTTGCGTCGCAGTCCGAAAATGGGAAAAGCGTCCGAAATCGCGCCGTAGAAAATTTTTAAAAACCAAGGAATAGAAACAATCGAGACAATGAACGTAATTTTGGAGACGCTGAACCCTTGGGCCCGAAGGTAAAGCGGCATCGCAATTCCGGCGATTCCGAGGGACCCCTGGATAAAGTAGACGACAGCAGCAAGACGTGTGACACCCCAGTTAATCAGCATGATGAGTTAGCTTGAGAAAAATTCCCGTGCCTGTTGGCGGCCTGTTAAATTTTTATAATCTTGATAGTCAACCCACACTAAATCGTTTCGAATTTCCGCAAGCCGCTTAACAATCTGAAAACGTTCCCCCGGATGCGTTTCGAATCTACGGCAAGTCACATATTGAAAAACCGTGTGACAATTGGGGCATTCTTTAACTGTTTTGTAATTCAATCCCAGCTCCCGGCAAGGCCCGCAGTCGCCGAATGCATCTCCGACAATTAAAATATGCTGCTGAATTTGAGGAAGCTCTTTGGCTTGCCAAACTCTGATCCAAACGTTTTTTAGTTCACTCATAAGATTGGACGGTTAAGGCTTAACCAGTAGATCGTGTTCGCGGACACGATCTTTGACTTCAAGTCCGATTTCATTGCCTTTTTTAGCTTTGGAAATAACCTCGTGATCGATCTGCATCGATTCGATTTTTTGCTTGAAGTGTGTCGTGCTTCCTTGAATTAACACCGTATCCCCGACGGCGAGCGGTTTTTTTAACTTAACGACCGCGGCATTAACTTTGGGAAAATAGTGTGTTACAACGCCGATGACATTAAGTTTTACTTTTTTAACCGGTTTTGCTTTTGTTTTCCGCTTGGCTTTTTTCTTTGATTTCTTTTTGGCTGGCTTTTTCTTTACGGCTGCTTTTTTCTTTTTTTTCTTTGGCATTATTTCCTCCTCGTAAGTTGATCAGTGATTGGCAAGAGGAACAAACCGTACCGGAACTAAATGCTTAAGCGTTAAAATGCCGTTTACTTTTTTACCCAGAACCAGACTTTGTTCTAATCTTCCCAAGGGCGCTGTCAATAAGCCATTTTCCCTTACCTGCCGAATCAAAGCTTCGGGAATTTCTTCCGTTGCCGCGGAAAGAATTATTTTATCAAAAGGACTTTGTTCTGGCCAACCGCTCCGGCCGTTTCCGCATTTCAAATGAATGTTCGAATAACCCAAAGTGGTCAACCGCTCGGAAGCTGTCCTGTAAAGTTCAGGCACAATTTCGATTGAGTAAACTTGGCTGACCAGTTCAGCTAAAATTGCTGTTTGATAACCGGTGCCGGTCCCAATTTCTAAAACCCGGTCCCCCTTTTGCAAATCAAGCGATTCCAGCATAAACGCAACGATATAAGGCTGCGAAATGGTTTGATCATAACCTATTCCGATCGGATGATCTTCATAAGTTTGATCTTTAAATGAATCCGGAACAAATCTCTGTCTTGGAACTTTCAGAAATGCGGATAAAACCTTTGGATCTGTGATTCCGCGTACGGCCAATTGCCGCTCAACCATCTGTTGGCGCTGAACTTGATCGTTTTCTTCAGCGTCCTTCACGGACGGCGGTCTTTTTGCGAAACCACGTTCGGACATCCAGCGCTTTAACGATGGGAGAAATGATAACATTGCTTGTTTTTTGTACGCCCCAAACGGTTGTGTCGGTGACTTTTCCGACCACCGCACTTGTTGTGCGGGCTGTCGTTAGAATTCCGCCTTCTATATAGTAACAAGTTTTACCAAACCAGCCCGTCGGTTTTTCTCTTGGTGCGTCAAAGTCGGAAACAATGGCTTCATTGTGCCCGTCCACTTTTTGAATTTCAACCGCGGAAGGATCTTTGGCATAAGCACTGACTGAAAATAGAAGTAAGCCGACAAGCACAAAGCGGATCATGTTCATAGATTCCTCATTCTGTAGGAAGCGTTTCTCGTTGTGATTCTTCAGGATGCTTAATTTGATCGACCAAACCGAGTTTAAGCTGGAATTGATCAACGCCTTTTTGTAGTTTATCGTATGTTCCCCGCGCATGATTCAGATGGTTCCCAAGGAGCGTGTAATCATCTGAAATTCGCCGGAAGTCATTTTGCATTCGGGACAAGGTCTCCGTAATTTCACGCGCAGTCTTGTCTAGCCGAAGACCCCGGAGCCCCAGTAAAATGACCTGGAGGTAAGCATAAAAACTATTGGGTGAAACCGGCACTACCCTGTGGTCCAGTGCGTAGGCGCTGAGTGAACTATTTTCAACTTCTTCATCACAAGCAATCACTTCGTAGTAAACATTCTCAGCCGGAATATACATCAGTGCAAAATCAAAAGTTCCCTCATCCTGCGCAATATAACGCTGCGAAATCGTATCGATGTGCCGTTTGACATCGCGGCAAAATTCGCGCTTCAGCTTCTTTTTTTCATCCGGATTCTGAGTTGACAGCAAACGCTGAAAGTTTTCAAGCGGAAATTTTGAATCGATTGAAACCAAGTAGTCACCGACAAAAATAACAGCATCCACCCGAGCACCGCTTCTAAACGGATATTGCAGTTGAAAGCGGTCATGAGGAATGACTTGTCCGAGTAAATCAGCCAGCATTAGCTCGCCGAAATTGCCGCGTGCTTTGGGCGCCCGCAAAACATCCTGCAATTTCCCGATCTCTTTTCCGACCTCAAAGATTTTATTACTCGATTCCTCGAGCGTGCCGAGCCGTTTATAGACATCACTGATGGCTTTAATCGTGCCTTCGCCAGATTGCTGAGAAAGACGGGCTGTTTGTTCGAGGTGGGTTCCGACTTTGGCGGTAATTTGCCCCATTTCTTCCCGGAGTAATTGGACCGTGCGGGAGAAGAAATTCCAAATAAAAAAAACAACGCCGGCAAATACTGCCAGAAGAATGAAGGTTAAAAGTAGAATCATGTTTATTTTACAAAGGTAACGTTCACATCCTCGCGGTGAAGGCTGGGATCAGCCAGAACAATGACCCTGCTTTTGGACGCCGCTTCCAACTCCCGAATAGACTGCTGTTCTTCATGTAGGAGTCGCTCCGCCACAGATGGGTGTGTATAGACGTTTAAAACCTTGTCTTTTGAGTGATTTAGGGCCTTTTTGACCTCTTTAATGGTCTGAATAGCCATCGTCGTAACCGACTTAATCGTGCCCTTCCCTTCGCAATAAGGGCAGTTTTCATAGACGGCGCTTTCCAGAGACGGCCGGACCCTTTGGCGGGTCATTTCGACAAGGCCTAATTCGGACATCTGAAGGATGTTGGTCTTGGCGCGATCTTTTTTCACCACGTCTTTGAACAGGCGGTATAAATGGCGCCGATGATCCGCTTTGGACATATCGATAAAATCAATAATGATAATACCGCCCATATCCCGCAAGCGGACTTGCCTTGAAATTTCCTGAGCCGCTTCCAAATTGGTTCGGTACACCGTTTCTTCTAAATCCCGGTTGCCGGTAAATTTCCCGGTGTTTACGTCAATGGCAACGAGACCTTCCGTTTGCTCAATAACGATATGGCCGCCGGAACGCAGAAACACTTTCTTATTGAATGTTTTCTCAATTTCTTTCTCAATGTGGTATTTTTCAAAAAGAGAAGTTTTTGGATCCTTGTGCCATTCCAGTTTTACCTTACTTCCCGGCAAGTAAAGCCGTAAGAATCTGCGGACCTGATGATATAGATCCTGATGGTCCACGACAATCTTATCCATGTCTTCAGTGAAGTAATCGCGGATGATCCGTTCGACGAGAACTAATTCCTGGTAAATCAAACTGGGCGCTTTTTTGCGGTGGATGTCGGCTTTGATCCGGGACCAGATTTTGGTTAAATATTTGACGTCACGTTGAAATTCTTTTTTTGATTTCCCTTCGCCGGCGGTTCTGACGATGAAACCGCTGTCTTTGGGAAGGTCCATTTCACTGAATGCCTGACGAATGCGTTCGCGTTCCTTGACATCATCGACACGTCTTGAAATGCCAACTTTGCTTTCGCCGGGAACGAGGACCAAGTAGCGAGCAGGAATTGCGACGTGGGTGGTAAGCCGAGGGCCTTTGTCTCGAATGGGTTCTTTAACGACTTGGACAAAAACTTCTTGGCCAAGTTTCAGGACATTTTCAATTCGGGGAATTTCGCCGCGTTCTTTTTTTCCTTCAAATTCAACTTCTTCGAATGCAGACTCTAAACCAAAGGGTGTTTCAACAGCATCTCCAACATAAAGAAAACCGTCCTTCTTGGTGCCCAAATCCACGAATGACGCTCCAATTCCGGGCACGATGGATTTGACTTTTCCTTTGAAGATGTTGCCAAACATTTTGAAACCGTCTGCGCGTTCGATAAAAAATTCTTCCAATTTCCCATCCTCGAGGATCGCGACTCGGCGCTCGTTGACCTCGAGAGACATAAGTATCTCTTTTTTCATGATGATTAACCGTTTCCTTAATAATTTGTATTGTTAACATTAAATAATCGTTAAATTTTTTCCACATTTGTAACTGAACTTCCCGTATTTTGTGTTTGCACCTGTGACGAGGGGACTTGAGGCACATTAAGATTCGGTGCTGGTACTGGAGAGGTGGGAGTGGCGACTGTCGTGACAATCGGCTCCCCTTCCGTATCCACAATGGTAACCGTAATAAAGAAGAGGGTCTCTACTTTTGAATTGTTATCTCCTTGAGTTCGTCTTTTTGATCTAAAAATTTTCCCAACACCGGGAAGATCTCCCAAAACAGGCACTTTCTGTTCTGTGGACACAGCGGCGTCGGTCATTAAACCACCAATAGCGATCGTTTCGCCATTTTTAATGAGCACCTGCGTATCAGCATTGGTGACAGAAAAATTCGGAATAGACGTAAAAGAAGCCGTTGTGCTTGAGCTAAACGTCGTAGAACCGCTCTGGGCACTTACTTCCGGCTTCAAATTCACTAAAATCTCATTCGCTTCATTAATATGAGGCGTGACTTCCATCACCACGCCGGTTTCCCGGTAGGTAAAACCTGAAATTTCAAAACTTCCGGTCGTCTCATTGCGTTCAAATTCCGGCAATGCAACGTCCGTTCCTACCTTAATTCTTGCTTTTTGATTATTCAAAACCGTGATTCGAGGATTGGAAACAACCCTGGTATTTTCACGTGTTCTTAAAAAGTTCAAAGTTGCTTGAAAAGAACTGAAGCTCAAAGTTCCCAGTGTGTAGGCCGGCACCGGACCGTCTGGTGCGGTGAGCGCAAAAGAACGGGGGTTCAAGGGATTCGCAATATCTGTAGAGCCGATCACTCCGCCCGTAGCAGGGTTTACATTGGTAGGAAGAAAATTACTTAACGCCCGGTCAAATAGATCACTCTGACCGTCCTTATTAAAAGCATTGAACGGTAAAGTAGTCGATCGCGAACTGCCGTTAGCTGTGACCGTCGGCGTCCAAGCAATGCCCAAGTTTTCTCCTTGTTGTAATTGTGTTTTTACAATTTTGGAATCAATGTGCGCTTGCGGTGTGCTCTTGTCTAATTTTTCTACGACTTGTCTAATTTTCCGTAAATTCGTCGGAATATCGCTGACCACAAGCATGTTTGTTCTTGCAACGGTCTGGACACGGCCGCGTTCTGACAAAATGTCTTTAATTGAAGTTTCGGCTTCCGCTGCGGTTGTATAATTCAAAACAAAAGTTTCGGTAACTAATTCTTCTGTCGCTAAATTATCTTTCGTGGTAACACGAATAATATTTCCGGCGCGTTCATAAACATAACCGTAGGTACGCAGCACGACATTTAAAGCATCTTCCCAGGGAACATTTTCCAAACGAATGGTCACCGTCCCCTGCACTTCAGGACCCGCAACAATATTAATTCCGCTTTTAAGACTTAGGATTCTAAGAACGTTGCTGATGTCGGCATCTTTGAAATCAAGGGAAACATTTCCAGGCGCAGTGCTGGAGGAAACAGTGGTATCAGCCGCAACGGGTATTGAAGTTTGAGGAGTTTGGGCTGGCGCGGAAACAACGGTTGTTTCCTGAGAATTGCCTGAACTTGTATTTTGAGATGGGTCTTCGGCTATTGCATTAAGGGTGAGAAAGATGAAGGCTATCGCGAAGCCTAAGGGCATCCGCAGCCAAAATCGATTGGTTCGGTTCATAATATGCGACTCCTGGTTCATCTATCAAAAAACAATGTCGTTAACTCTTTGTTCCTAAATTTGTCAAATCGTCATCGTTTCGAAGCTGGACTTTAAACTCTTCTTCGCCTTTAACAAATGTCACTTCTTTTGAAGTAATGTTTTTGAGCAGAAAACCTTGAAATGTCTGACCTTCACGTACAATTTCACTATTTACGATCGCGTAGGATTGCCCTTTTTTGTCGATTACAATACCTTCAAGACGCAATTCGCCGTGCGATAACTGAGATTCCCCAAGATTCTGAAATGCTTGTGACAGAAATGGGTCTCTTTTTCCGTGGCTATCATAACGAAATTCCTCGGCAAATACCAATGAAAAATCAGTTAAAAATAAAATTATCCCCAGACTCGCAAGGATGAAACCAAATCGCGCTTTTAAGTTCTTCATACGGTGGCCGGGTGTTTGATAAATGCGGTTAATGTCAGGACGGCCTGCCTTTGGCCCTTTGCCGCTTCCGTTCCCTCGGCAAGATGCAGATCGTGAACGGCAAAACTTTTTGGATAACTTTCGAATGTGCTGATGAATGTTCCGATCGCATGATAACTTCCCTCCACAACCAGCTCATAGCTGACGGGAATGTATTTTTTATCAAAGGGGGCCGGCAGTTCCATGGTCTTGGAAGACGGTCTTGACGCTTTAATTTTGACTCCGGCATCGCCGGCAGCTTTAGAGATAACTTCGATTAGCTTATCCGTTTCATTCGGGTCAAAGAATTCTTCCCGGAGCTTCTTAATCCGGACACCGAAGAGTTCTTTTTGTTTCGTCATTTCCGGAATTTTTGCAATTTTTGCGTTCGCCTGAGCAATTTTTTGTTTGATGCTTTTTACTTCCCCGCTCAATCTTTTCGTCTGGATCGTCAAAGGCAGAAAGAAAAACAGAATAAAGGCGAGTAAAAACCCCGCACCGATACCATTTCGGACCAAAATTTTGCGGTCAACCGACTCAAGCCATTGCTTGATATCGCTAACGGTGATTTTCGGAATGTTGATATTTTTCATTTCTTCTCGACGCTTTCCGATTTTAAGGAGGCGTTGAATTGCGTCACATCCATATTCTCTGATTTGGTACTGCTTGTGGTAACCGACGCTTTTAGGTTGCCCTTAACGGCTTGATTGGTTTGCATGGGCGGGCTGATGAATTTTTCCATTTCAGCCTTTAAAGAATTAATAAAATTTTGGATGTCTACCAGTTTGGATGTTTCGCCTAAAGAGTTAGACATGCCGACCAAGGTCAAATCTAAGTCTTTCTTTTTCCGGCTAAAATTAAGTTCTGTCAGCCAAACGCTTTTCGGAATCAAATCGCTGATAATATTTAAAATTCTGGCCGTTGACAGCGTCGGATCGACCAAGCTGTCATAAAAATCCACTTCGGTCGTGATGGAGGACCCCAGTTCATTTTCTAAAGCATTGGCTTGAGCGCTTTTTTCCGCGAGCCGGTTCCACTGCTTCTGAAGAGTTCCGTATTCGCCGCGAATCCGCACGTAAACGATCAAATTATAAATGGTGAGCACAAAGACCAGCAAAAAAATTCCGATTGCGATTTTAATGTATGGAATGCGGATGTATTTGGATTCTTTAAGACGCATTTCTTGCGGTAGTAAATTAATCAGAATCATGATCTCGGCCTTATCGCTAAGCCAATGCTCACGGGTAAATACGGAATAAGTTCTGTTAGCACTTTTTTATCCACTTCTTCGCCGATTTTCATTTGGCTTGTGGGATTCCAAGTTTTAATGGGAACCTCCACTTGCGCTTGAAGCAACTTCGGCAAAATACTGAGCTGAGAAAATCCTCCGGACAAATAAATCGCGTCCAATGGAATTTCGGTTTGCCGCTGGTTGTAATAATAAGTAATAGAGGACTTTATCTCTTGAAAGAGACGGCTGATGCCTTCTGTGATGACCGCGATTTTTTCAGCAGCGTTCACATCCAGTTTGGCCTGAAGATTAAAGGCCTCTTCCGGTGAAACGTTTAACTTTCTATGGATTGCTTCTGTCAAATCCGCGCCTCCAAAGGCAATGTCCCTTGAAAAAACTAAGCTTCCTTTATCCACAATTCCGAAGCTGCTGTCGATAGCGCCTAAATCAAGTATCCCGACGCATTGTTCTTTAATTTCCGGGGTTGATTGCACAAATGCATTCGCGCAAGCCAGAATATCGACATCAATTAAATCCGGTTTGAGCCCTGCGCCCTGAAGGACCTGGAGGAGGTGGTCAACCTCGGTCTTGCGGGCCGCAACCAAGATGATGTTCATGGTGGCAGCTTCACCCGATGAGTTATTGATTTCGTTTAAAATTTGGTAATCAAAGTTGACCTCGGAAAGACTGAAGGGCAAGTACTTTTCGGCTTCATAGCGAATGGAGCTTGAGAAATCTGCCCGGCTCATTTTGGGGAACGACAGAAAGCGAACGACCACGCCCTGCCCTTTGAGTGAAACGCTTACGCGTCTGGATTTAAATCCCATTTGGGTGAAGAAATGTTTAATTTGATCCGATAAATTTTGCCCCTGCGCAATTTGTATCCTGCCCAAACGTTCAAGGACAGGTTGCTTATCGTGCCAAGCAACCTCAACCGCGATTAGATTTGCGCGGCCTATGTTTAAACCGATGGTTCTATGGACTTCGGATTCAGTATTTTTTGGGGAATTCAGATGAGAAAGTTGCTGGAGAGAACTTTTGAGTTGGCCAATATTTAACTTTTTAAAATCGATCTTGGGCATCGCCATGAGCGGCAAATTAAGGTTATAAAATATCAAAATCCGGATGAAAAATCTATGATTATCATTTAGCCCTTGGGGCCTCAAAAATTGAGAAATGCGCCAATTTCATTTTCTCTAAAACGAACTCGACGCTTGTCCAGATACAGCCGAACGCATATTCAACCCCTCTTGCCCAGCCGATCGAAGAAGCTTCTGGGAAGTACCGCGTCGGACAGGAAACTTCACCGATTTTAAAACCTTGAAAGATAATTTGAGCCAGCATCTGGTTGTCAAAGATAAAACCGTCGGAATTATTTTTAAACGGAACTGAACTGAGTACGTTCCGGTGAAATGCCCGATAGCCCGTGTGGTATTCAGAAAGTTTTCTACGAAATACGAGATTTTGAAAAAAAGTGAGCAACCGGTTGACCCAGTATTTCACAATCGGCATACCGCTTCTGACCGCTTCCCCGCCCAAAATCCGGGAACCCAGCATGACGTCATAAACGCCGTAACAAATCGGAGCCACCATGGCCAAAATAAGTTTCGGTTCATATTGGTAATCCGGATGCAGCATCACAATCACGTCGGCGTCCTGTTTCAAGGCTTGTTCGTAGCAGGTTTTTTGATTGCCGCCGTAACCTAAATTCCGTTCGTGAAGGAAAACCTCCAAACCTAAACGCTTAGCAATCGTCACAGTCTTATCGCTGCTTTTGTCATCCACCAGCAGAATTTGATCGACTGACCCGAACGGAATGTCCTGTACCGTTTTGACGAGCGTTTTTTCCGCATTGTAGGCCGGTAAAACAGCGATTATTTTTTTCCCGTTGATCATAATGAATGAAGAAGGTTCTTTGAATTTGCCGTTGTTTTAATGGAAGCGAGGCGGTTTGTATTCAGTTCAATTAAAAACCAGATGAAAGCGCAGAACCAAACATAATTCCAAGTGATCCATTGAAAAACGTTCAATTTAAGTTCGTCCAAATTGCCAAATAAAAATAGAGACGCTGCAATCGTAAATAAAACAAATCCTCCGCTCGGCATTAAGGCGCCTAAAGCGATCGGTAAAACAAACGTCTGGGTGCTGATTCCTGACGTCCAAGTGAGCGTAAAAAGCATGCTGATTAAGGCTGATTTTAGGACGTGATTTGTCTTATATATAAACGGCCAAATAAGCAATAAACTGATGAATAAATATTTGTGAATGATTGTCACGATCGGATACCCATGGAACGTTACGAGACCGTACGGCCTGGACATGCCCCCATAGCCAAAAACATTTTTGATGATCTGAGAAGCGCCTCCCTGCCAATAAAAACCGAATGAAATTAAAAATAGAAAGACCGTCAGGGCAAAAAACACCAGGATCTTGCGCTTTGAAACCATGAACTGATTCAAATAAACCAGCGGCTGCTGGATAATTTGGTGCTTCACAACGACGCCGACGGAGACGAGAAGCCATCCCCAATAGACCTTCCCGCTTTTAAGAGCGGCCCAAATTCCGAGCAAAAGAAAAAAAATGGAAACATTATCAATTTGGCCGTGATAGCCGGTAATAATAATTGAAATGGGATTTAGAAAAAACAAGGCCGCAGTTCGTACCGGGTCAGCCTTTACAGATCGCGCTAGATCCATTAAAAGAAAGCATGTGGCGACATCAAATAAACTCAATAAGAACCTGACTGCAAACATAAAGTAAAATTGCGGAACCTTATCAGCAAGAAAAAAACATACTTTGGCAATTAAGAACCAAAGAGGAGAATAATTATAGTCGGTCAATTGGTAGATGTTGCCGGCACCCCTGATGATCTCTTCATAACTATACATGAGTGCCAAATCATTGTTGCAGGTTGTGTGATAAGCAAAGAAAAGCCGCGCACCAAATCCCAAAATAAAAATGCCGCAAAGCGAAAACATGTTCCGGATCGATTTGAATTGAGACGGATTCAGGAGAAAGAAAATATGCGTTGAGACCAAAAAAGCCAAGATCGAGGCATAGACGAAAGCGTTTTCTGAAACTGTTCTCTGGCTATGCAAATTGAAATCCCGGATCGAATAGCCATATGCCCCTACCAAGGTATCTTTGGGTAAGGTTTCAGGTAAATTGACAAAGCGTCCTTGAAACGTATTCATGTTCCAAATAAAACGGGACATCAATTCGCTTTTAAAAAACAAACTGAAAGAGACGGCAAGGCAAGCAAATATAATTGTAGTCAAAATATAAGAGCTTAGTCGCCTGCTCATATGGGGCTTTGTTCCGAATGATTTTGTGCTTTAAGCCAAATTAAATAGCGCGCCAGCTCCGGCTTTAATTCCGCAGCGCCGGTGATGGTTTTGTGGGCGGGCGTAAAATAAAATAATTTCGGTGGATCGGCCGTCCGAGACGATTCCTCTGGCTTTAATTTGCGGTAAATTTGAATTTGCCAATCAGGATTGAAACCCATCGATTTGAATTGATGGGCGCTGGGTTCCGGAATGTTGTCCCAAGGAAAATCGGTTTGACCCAGATCTATTTTTTCATAACGTTCCCATGGAAGATTATCAATTAAATAGACCATAACTCTTGCGTCTTCATCAGATATCAGAACTTTGCGCGCAATCACCCAATCCGCATTCTTTGCTTCCTCCAACGCTTCGAACGACAAACCGCCGATCATGCGCAGTTTCGTATAAAACATGAGCGGCAAATCCCCGTAAGTGGCAATGGCAAAATCGTGCGGGGCCGCGTGCGCATTAAGATAGTCTGCAATTTTTTTAATGGTTCCTTGCGGCGGCTGTGCTAATTCTTGAATATACGACAGAAGTGGTGAACTTAAAGCGCTTTTTAAATGTCTGCTTGCAGTCGGAAATACGCTGGAAAGCATGGGATAAAAAAATACGTTCAGAAAATTAGATCCGATGAGAATCCCAAGAAGCGCAATACTGATGATTCTATTTTTTTGCCAGAGTTTCGCGAACAGCAGAGCAAATAAAAGAATAACGACCGGAATAATGCCGACCAAATACCGGAATACCCGGGCAGGCCCAAGGAGTGAGAATCCGATGGTGAAAATGATAAGCAGGACAAAAAATAAAATTGAATCCTTCTGCAAACCGGATAAACGAGTTTCCTGCATTTTCTTTCGGCCAGCCCAAAGTATGAGTGGAATAATCAAAAGCAAAATAAACGGCGCAACATAGTGATTTAAACTTTCCGCATAAAAAATTAAGCTTTCAAGGAAAATGTCAGCGCTCCATTCCCCTGTTTTTTCGTGCAAGGGTTTGAATAGAAAAAACCAAGGCAAATTCACCGCAAATGATAAAGCGAGTGTGGTAAGAGTGCTACTTCGGGTTGAGAACGTCCTTTGGATAAATACCCAGCACGAAATTGCGAATACGATTCCAAACCAAGCAATATAGTTGGCGTGAAAAATGATCAGCAATGCCAAGAACAGAGATAAATTAAATAATTTCTTATGTTCCCTTGGAATCAACAGAGAACCGGCTGCCATCAGCGTTCCTAGAATAACGAACGCATAATAGCGGCACTGCCGGACGTAAAGCAGAAAAGGAACGCAAGTGATCAAAAGCGTGGTTGCAAAAATTGCAGTTGGCCGGTCAAAGAGTTTACGGGAGATCCAAAATAATAAAATAACGGAGAAAAAACCTGCTGTCGCAAATGGAACTCGGAGCGCCCACTCACGACTCCCTAAGAATTTAACGCACGGTGCTGCAACATAAAACTGAAGCCAGGGAGTCCAGGCCCAAATGTCACCATAGCCCACCCGCTTTCCCTGTTCTTGATAAAAATAATTCATACCGTCTGAGATTTTAGGAATGCCGTTCGATACGACGGTTTTGGCCACAAGAGCAGTCTCTGCTTCGTCTTCCCATAAATAAACAGAGCCCAAATTGGAGAAAATAAAAAGGGCTGCTAAGGCGAGCAGGCAGATTAATGCGGGATCGAGGAACGTGCGATCCTTCACTTGGATAAACTCACCGTTTTTTCTGGAGGCAGCTGGCTTTCAATGATCGGGGCCAGATTACGCATTTGTTTGTCGGTTGGATCGCGCCTTAAATAGCGGAGCAAGTAATGCGCGGCCGGTTCCCATTCCTTCCTCAAGTAATGGAACCATGCTAAATTTCTGAGCGCAAAATGGCAATCAGGGTCAAGCTCAAGGGCGCGTTCCCACAAGCCGCGCGCTTTTTCAGGTTCGTTCATATCCATAAGTAAAAGCGCATAGTTATTATAAAGGACCGCATTCCTCGGTTGAAGTTTAATGGCTTGTTCAAAAAGCGGTTTGGCTTCTTCGAACCGGTTTGTTTTGCGATACGTGACGCCCAATTGGTCATAGGCTCCTGATCTTTTCGGATCCTGCTCAATCACCTTTTTGAGATGCTCCTCCGCTTCCTCATATTGCTCGGCGGCAACGCATGCTGTACCAAGCGCCAAAAGAGTATCCGTTGAGGCGTGCAGCGCTAAAGACTGTTTGAACAACGCCACAGATCCCTTGAAGTTCCCTTTGTCCAACTGATTAATACCGTAGTAATAGTAAATTCTGGAATCTTGCCGAGGCGCACGCCGGAGCGCTGATTGCCAAAGAGTTTCGGCGCTTTTCCAATCCGGAATTCTTTGGAACGTTAAAAAAACAAAAGGCACGAGGAACAACACGGCTGCGAAAGCAACGGTCTTGCCGGCGATTCGATTTTGAACTCGTTGCGCGATAATTAAATCCCGGATGATGACGGCACTGCCCGCAAAAAAACCGATCATTGGAATATAAAGATAGCGGTCGTTCATAATGCTCGGAAGCGGCGCAATGAGATTAGAAACCGGTATAAGAGAAACCAAAAACCACGCAAACCAAAAAGCCGCTTCTTTATTCCATTTGCTGAGGACCCGCAAAAAAAATAAAAACCACATAAAACCTAATGCGGAAAACAAAACGGGAAGATTGAGAATTGATTTGTAGCCAATCGTTGAATAAAGAATGTTTTGATGATACGGAAACAACAACAGCAGCCAATATTTCCAGAATACCGTCGACATAATGCATAAATTGGTCCAGTAAGAGCCGCCGTGAAACGCATACTTTTCGACATCCGTCGCGGTTCCGAAAATGGTAACACCCGTAGCGGCAAGACATGAAACCAAAACAAGAACATAAAACAAAGCCCTTTTCCGGATCAATTGCCGTCCTTCACATAAAAAATGATTCATAAAAGCGACAATTAGAGGAAAGACAACGACGCTTGGCTTTGATAGGAGTCCTAAAATAAATACTCCGAATGACGAGGCGAGCCACTTCCCTTCCCGATCAGGTTCAAGATTGGCCTTCCAATAGAAAATTACGGCGGATAAGAGAAAAAAAGAGGACAAAACATTTTTTCGCTCGGCAATCCAAATCACAGATTCGATCTGTACCGGATGAACAGCGAAAATGAAAGCAACCAGCAAAGCAATAGGGTACTTTTTTTGAATGAGCCAAATCAAATAAAAAACTAAAAGCGCGTTGAAGAAATGAATGACCAAATTGGTGAAGCGGAATCCAAACGGCGTGAGATGCCAAATTTGGTAATCAATGGCATACGACAACATGGTTGCCGGCACATATAAGGTAATGTAATGACGCGTCAAAATATGTTGCAGGCTGTCTAAATTAAACGCTTTGATATCAGGATTGCGAACAACTAATTCATCATCGTCGAGTCCGATGAAATCATATTGCAAAGCCGGCCTATAAACGACGAGGATGGTTGAAACGAGAAGAAAAGCGATGAGGAGAAACTTGGTGCGTGAGGTCATAAATAAAAAACCTACCCACTCACAAAGATGAATGGGTAGGTTTTAAAAAAACAGATTACGCTACAGCCGTTCCACTGCAGGTATTGCTCGCCACTGTTGAAGCAGATCTCAACACACCAGTGTGATCGATGCAATAATCTGAAGCAGATGATCCGGTCTGAGAACCAGCGGTCAACGTATAACCAGCGGAGCTGGATCCATACGTAATCGTATGACCGTGTTTCGTTGTGGTATCAGCCCAAGATCCGTCTAAGTACGGAGGGTTGGCACCCGTTAAAGCGCCAACGTTCGTCGGATAGGCTGGCGGACTTTGTGCGGCCCGATAACTTTCCGAAGCTGTACTGAAAGCTCTTAAATCACCTTTGACTGAACCGTCATTGGCGTTGACTCGCGCGCGAAGCAAATTCGGAATCGCGATAGCGGCTAGAAGACCGATGATCGCAACAACGATCATTACTTCGACGAGCGTAAAGCCTTTCTTTCCAATCTTGCGTTTCATTTTGAATCCTCCTTTATCGACTATCAAATAAGTACTGCTTGCCTTTTCGGCTCCTTCAACACATCAAGATGCGTGCCAAAAAACCGCCAGTCGACAATCGGTAAATCATTTTAATGATAAGTACTTCGATCAGCACCATTTAATATTTATTTTATTAAAAACTTTAAGAAATGACCGGGAGTAAAAAAGTGTAAAAAAATCAATAATTTGTAAAATTTTTTTTACAAATAGCGAGTCTTAAGCGGAGAGTATATTGCCACCTGAAGGGCAATTAGTCCCATCGGCAGATAAAGCGGGTGCATTCTGATAGACGTAAATCGCGTTCAAATTGTTGATACAGTAACTTTTAACCCCAGTATAGTTCATGCTGATCGGAACGGCTGATACCGTGAATGTGGCTCCCGAATTTGCAGTGCTTAATTCAAAGGTGTAACCGCTTTTCCGGCCGGTGACCAGATCAGATGGAATGTAATCCGAACCCAAAGTCAGCAAATCAGCCGGGTAAGAGGTGCTGTTGTTCAAGTACATCTCAGCCCCGACGGAAATTGTTTTCAAGGAAGCCAGAACACTTCCCTCATTGGTGCGGACTCTGGCCGCCAAACCACTCATGGTGGCAATTGAAGCAACGATGGCAATGACCACCAAAACGATCATGAGCTCAACTAAAGTGAAACCGGAATTTCTTTTTTTTCGAATCATGACGGATCTTTGAGATCGTATTTTTTAACTTTGTAACGAAGCGCTTGCCGCGTTAAGTTTAATTTTTTTGCGGCGCGGTTCTGGTTTCCGCCCGCTTCTTTAATTGCCTGTTTAATGAGTTCAGATTCGTAAGATTCCAAAGCTTCCCTCAAGTTATTTTCGTTAATTATCGGCCTGTTAGAAGGGGAACTAAAGTTACCCTGAGCGATGGCTTGAGTAATAACTTCCGGCTCCAGAATGGGCTGATCATTTAAGGTGACTAGGCGTTCAATCACATTTTCAAGCTCACGGATATTGCCTGGCCAGGAATGTTTTTTGAATACTTCTAAAGCCGGATCGGTTAACTTGAATCTGGTTTTCAAACCCTGTTTGCTGGCGTAATGGTCCAGAAAATAATGAACAAATAAGGGTATGTCTTCGGTTCGTTTTCTCAGCGGCGGAATGACGATCGGAATGACGTTGAGCCGATAAAATAAATCTTCCCGAAACTTCCCCGCTTTCATTTCCTCGATTAAATTTTTACTCGTCGCGGCAATCAGGCGAAAATCAACCTGGATGTCCTTGATGCCTCCGAGACGTTTGAGCATTTTTTCTTGGAGCACACGCAGCAGCTTTGCTTGAAGGGGCAACGACATGTCTGCGACTTCATCTAAGAAAAAAGTTCCGTTCGTTGCCAGTTCAAAAAGCCCGAGCTTGGTCGCCACAGCACCTGTAAAAGCTCCCTTTTCATAACCAAACAGTTCGCTTTCCAGAAGCGTTTCCGGAAGCGCTGCGCAATTGATGCTGACGAAGGGGTTGTTTTTCCGTTTCGACTGATAATGAATCGCACGGGCTGCCATTTCCTTGCCCGCTCCGCTTTCACCGACGACCAGAACAGTACTTTCGGTTTTCGCGACTTTTTCGATGAGTTTGAAAATATCTTTCATTTCGGAAGTCTTCCCAATTAAATTCTTGATTTGATACTTACCTTGGAAAGAACCGTCTGATTTCTTTTCGATGAGAAGACGTTTTTGGCTTAGCGTTTTTTGGACAGCTTTTAACAGGTCTTGGATTTTAAACGGCTTCACCAAGTAATCGTTGGCTCCTGCGCGGATGGCTCCGATTGCAGACTCCAAAGAGGCGTGGGCTGTCATCACCAGAATGTTAATTTCCGGATTAACGGATTTAACCCGTTGAATTAATTTCAAACCGTCGATTTCGGGCATCAGCAAATCCGTAATGATTAAATCGGGGTTTTTTCGGCTCACATCTTGGAGCCCTTCGGTCGGACTCTGATAGCAACTCACCTGAAAGCCCTCGGTCTCAAGAGCTTCTTTTAAGGTCATGCAAACATTCCGTTCGTCGTCAATTACAAAAATTTTCTGCTTATCCATAAACCTGGACCGGTAAAATAATCTCTACCCGAGTTCCTTTTCCCTGCTTGCTTTTAATTTCAATCCTGCCGCCGTGCTGGCTTACGATTTTATTCGCTTGCGCCAACCCCAACCCGGTGCCATCTGTCTTCGTGGTTTTGAACGGGGTGAATATATCTTTCATCATTTTTGAATCAATTCCGTTTCCAGAGTCCGAAATCGAAATCGTGACATGCTGATGGTTTTTTTCACAGTCCAGCGTCAAAGTTCCGCCGGCTTCCATAGCTTCATAAGAGTTCGTCATGATGTTCATGCATGCTTCCTTGATTTGCTCTGGATCGGCTATAATTTTAATCCCTTTACCCGCGTACAAACGCTCAATCCGGACGTTTTTTCGGAATGCCTCGTGATGCTCAAAGAGAAGAATCATTTCATCAAAAAATAAATCCAAAACGATTTCATCCGCCTGAAGCTCGCTCATCCGCGCAAAATTCAAAATCCCGCTAAAAATCCGGTTGATTCTAAGGGATTCGTCCACAATCGCATCCATCATTTTCTTTTGTTTGTCATTGAGCTGATTTCCGAGCTGCTTATAAATCAACTCCACAGCGGTACTGATTGAAGCCAGTGGATTTCGAATTTCATGGGCTATATTAGAAGCAACTTCTCCCAAAAAAACAAGCCGTTCCTGCATTTTCACTTTCTTTTCCAGGCGCTGAATGATCCGCGAAAAATAATAAGTTAAGCCGGCAACCAGGAAATAAACCGTCACTTGAACATAACTGGCATAAAACAGATATATGCTTTCCCGCTTAAAGGTAAAAACGGGGCGCGGAAATAAAATTTTAAACGACGGATACCATTGCTTCTCAACCAAAATAACGGACACAATAAAACAAATCGAGCTGCCGGCGGCAATATAAAAACTGGACATGGGAGAAAGAATGAATCCGGCGCTGAGGATCGAAAGAATGTAAACGGAGTTGAACAGGCTATCCACGCCACCCGTAAAGTAAATCAACAAGCTTTCCAAAATAAGATCACAGCAAATTTGAACCCAAGCCAGTTTGTTTAAGTTTGCTTTGGATGCCAGCCATAAAACGTAAACAACGCTCAATAACGAGATTAGAGCAATGATCGAATAGAAGACAATTGCTTCCATTGAGAAGACAAATTGAGCGTAGAACAAAAGGCAGGCGCCGACCAGCAGTCGGAAAATAATTAAAATTCGCAGGCGTTTCTCAAGCGGCGTCAATACGTCCATGATCATTATTGAAGCGCGTTTGTAAGGGTGAGGATTGGCAGGAACATCGCGATCACAATGCTTCCGATGACAATGCCCAGGAAAGCAATAACCAGGGGTTCAATCATGGAAGTCAAACCGTTGACAGCGTTCTCGACTTGAACATCATAAAAATCTGAAATCTTTCCGAGCATTTTATCCAGCTCGCCGGTTTCCTCTCCGACCGCAATCATTCGCACGACCATCGGCGGGAAAATCTTCTTTTTCATGAGCGGGGCTGAAATGCTCTCACCTTCTTTAATAGACGTTCTGACTTCCAAAATGATTTTCTCAATGCGTACGTTTCCTGAAGTTTTGCCTACGATTTCAAGCGCAGCCAAAATTGGAACGCCGCTCTTCACCAAAGTGGACAGCGTTCTTGAAAACTTACTGATTGCAACTTTCATAAATAAAGGGCCAAAAATGGGCAGCTTAAGTTTCAGACCGTCAAACCAAAATCGTCCCTTTTTCGATTTAATGTAACGAAGAAAAGCAAAAATTGTGCCGATGACGCACCCGACGATTAAAATAAGATTATGCCTAAGCGCGTCGCTGATAGCGATCAAAATTTTTGTCGGCGTTGGCAGCGGTGCATTTAAGGAAACGAAAATTCCGGCGAACTGAGGAATGACCCACGTCATCATGCCGAATGTGATTAACATTGCCATGCTGGACACCACCGCCGGATAGACCAAAGCGGATTTGATTTTCTTCTGAAGGGCGTTTGTTTTTTCAATATAAGTAGACAGGCGGTCCAAAATTTCTTCGAGCCGGCCACTGGATTCACCAGCTTTGACCATACTAATAAAAAGTTCAGAAAATATTCTTTTGTGCTTTTCAAGCGCCTCAGACAAACTTTTTCCGCTCTCAACCTCATCTTTTAAATTGATAACGGCTTTTTGGAGGGAAGCGTTTTCCGCTTGCTCTGTTAAAATGGCCAGGGATTGGACGAGCGGAACACCTGCTTCTACCATGGTTGCTAACTGACGCGAAAAAACGACGATGTCATCAATTTTGACTCTTCCGCCGTGTCTTGCCGTAAAGATTTGCTTCGAGAATGAAGATTTGGCTTTGATTTCATTGACTCGAATAATTAAAAAGCCTTCCTGCCTCAGCGCGGCCACCACATTGTTGACGTCAGCGGCTTCCCTTTTTCCGTTTAAATTCTTGCCTTCTTTATCTTTCACCACATATTCAAATTGAGGCATTGCATTATCCTTTGTTAATCAGAAGCCATGGTTACGCGAAGCACTTCTTCAAGCGTGGTTTGACCTTCCTTGAAACCTTGGAGGGCGTTTTCAAAAAGAGTCTTCATTCCCTTTTTGCGGGCCGCTTCATCTACGACGCTGCTCGAGACCTGGTCAATAATCATCTGCTGTATATCATCGTCCACAACTAAAACTTCCATAGCTCCTAGTCGGCCCCGGTAGCCGGTATTTTTGCATTGCGGACATCCGGTTCCCTTATAAGCAGTGGTGCCTTTAAATGTAGCTCTCATATCTTCAGGGAGACGGTTAAAGACCTCTTTTGCGATTTCACACTCTTTGCGGCAGTGGGGACAGATTCGTCTTAAGAGGCGCTGCGCGGTTGTGGCGATTAATGAAGACGCGATCAGGAAGGGTTCGACCCCCATGTCCGTCAACCTGGCAATCGCGCCCGCTGCATTATTCGTGTGAAGGGTACTGAAGACCAAATGCCCCGTTAGAGCGGCTTTGACCGCAATATCGGCGGTTTCCCCGTCACGGATTTCACCGACCAGAATAATATCCGGGCTTTGTCTCAGCAGCGATCTTAAGCCGGTGGAAAAGGTCAAGCCAATGTCGGGATTCACTTGGGTTTGCGTGATGCCGTGGAGCTGATATTCAATTGGATCTTCCACCGTCATAATGTTGCGTTCCTTCGTATTCAATTGATTCAAAATCGAATACAGCGTGGTTGATTTGCCGCTTCCCGTCGGACCGGTCACCAAAATCATTCCGTAAGGTCGTTTGATGGAATCCTGAAATTTTTGAATGCTTTCCTTTGCAAATCCAAGATCGGCAAGACCGGATTTTACACTGGCCTTATCCAAAACACGGAGCACCGCCTTTTCGCCGTGATACGTCGGAAGGATGGAAACACGAAAATCAATTTCCCTATTTTCGAACCGGGCTTTAAAGCGGCCGTCTTGCGGCAGGCGCTTTTCCGTAATGTCCAAGGTGGAAATAATTTTAACGCGCGTTAAAATTGCGTTGTACATGCTGCGCGGCGGTGAAAACGCATTTTGAAGCGCGCCGTCAATCCGGTACCGAATTCTCAGGCGGTCCGCAAAAGGTTCGAAGTGAATATCTGAAGCGCGGTTTTTAATGGCTTCCTGGAGCACCAAATTGACCATTTTAATTACGGGCGCCTCATCGGCTGCATGAGCATCCTTGGCTTGCTCGACAACTTGAGTCTGATCGACGACTTCAACTGAGTCTGGGTCTAAATCTTCAAATACTTCTTCTAATTTAACATCGTCGGAATAATACGATTCAATCGCAGCTTGAATATCTTTATGGGCCACGATGACGGGCCGCACATTATTAAACTGGGTAATTTTCTTAATGTCATCAATGGCCGTCATGTCCAGCGGGTCGCTCATTGCCAGAGTCACGACTTTCCCAATTTGGGAAACGGGTAAAACGTCATACCGTTCCGCAATTTTTTTCGGAATGGACTTTAATATTTTGGGATCTATTTTAAACGCGGTGAGGTCTAAGACGGGAATGCTCAGCTCTGAACTCAACAGAAGCATTAAATCTTTTTCCGGAATCAGCCCTTCGTCCAGCAAAATCCGCATCAACTTCTTCTTAGAAGTTTTCTGAAGTTCTTGAGCGCGCTTGAGCTCGGCATCCGAAATGATTTTTGTTTTTTTAAGGATTTCGGATAATGTGGGCATATAAGAAACTGACATTAATCAACCTCCAGATCTTGATCGCCAGCAGTAACCCGATACACTTCATCAATGGACGTATCGCCTGTCACCGCTTTTTGCACGCCGCTTTCCCGAAGCGTGTTCATTCCCTGCTTTCTCGCGCATTGTTTAATCTCTTCGCCTGAGGCACGTTTTAAAATCATGTCTTTGACTTCCGGGGTGAACACTAAAATTTCAGAGATGACCGATCGCCCCTGAAAGCCCGAATTACGGCATTTACTGCATCCGACCGGCCGGAATAACGTATGCTTCTTGGCATCTAAATTAAGGCGCTTTAGAATTTCCTGGTCCGAAACAGCGCCCTTGCAATGAACGCATAATTTTCTGACCAACCTTTGGGCTGTGATCATGAGGACTGAGGAAGTAATCAGAAAGGGTTCGATTCCCATATTGAGCATTCGAACGATCGATCCTGACGTATCGTTGGTGTGAAGCGTGCTTAAGACTAAGTGACCTGTTAACGCCGCTTTGATGGCAATGTCCATGGTGATTTGGTCGCGAACTTCTCCGATTAGAATAATGTCCGGGTCCTGTCTTAATATGGAGCGAAGCGCGATAGGAAAAGAAAGGCCGATTTGTTCCCGAATGTTGACTTGGTTAATTCCGGGCACTTCGTATTCAACAGGATCCTCAACCGTTGTAATATTTTTATCCGGTGAATCCAAGAAGGCCAAAATCGAATAGAGCGTAGTTGTTTTTCCGCTTCCCGTCGGACCGGTGACTAAAATCATGCCGTGTGGTTTGATTGAACACAGTTTCAAATCGTCGATTTCTTTTTCTGTAAATCCGAGCTTTTCCAAACTATGAGACTGTGTTTTTTTATCCAGGATACGCAAACACACTTTTTCGCCGTAACTGGTCGGAAGAATTGAAACGCGAATGTCGACTTGACGGTCTTGAACTTTGATTTTAAATCTTCCGTCTTGTGGAATTCTGCGCTCCGCAATATTCAGCTGACTCATCACCTTGAAACGTGAGACAAGCGCTGAGCCCATTGCTTTTGGCGGCGATGGAACTTCTTCGAGCAAACCGTCAACGCGGCACCGCACGCGCATGGAGGTTTCCCAAGGCTCGACGAACAAATCGCTGGCTTTCCTCCTGATCGCATCCAGTAAAATTAAATTCGCAACTTTGATAATCGGAGTTTCTTGCGCCTGTTGAATCAAACTGATTGTTTCGTTCTGGTCCTGCTCTTTTTGTTCCTGAACGATTCGGACCAGTTCCTGAAGGTTTTCCTCAGAAGAGCTGCCGTTTTCGGAAACCTGACCGTTTGGATAAAACCGCTTCAGCGCTACGTTCATTTCTTTAGGCAGCGCAATGGCCGCACGGATCCTCAAATTAGTCACAGCCTTCACATCATCAACAAGCCCTAAGTCAGCCGGATTTTCCATCGCGATCGTCAGAGTTTCGTGATATTTGGAAATGGGTAAAACTCTACGCTTATGAGCAAACGGGGCCGGGATTAATTTGATAATATTGTCATCAGGCACAAAATGATTCGGATTGATGGATGCGCATTGGTATTCTTCCGCAAGAAAGGAAATAATCTGGACTTCGCTCAGAAACTTATGTTTGAGAATTAACTCGATGAACGATTCGGAGGAATTCTTTTTTTCATTGAGCAGGATTTCGACATCCTCAGTCTTAAGCAAGTCCTGCTTAATCATTTTCTTTAAAACGCGTTCGTTGATGGCGTCATTCATAGGTCGCCCTATGGTTTTTGAACGGTTTTGGAGTGGTTAGGAGCGGAGTGAACTGGCGTATTGGAATTTTCATCGCCTCGTTTCATCGAACTGACATCAATGTGAAAATGCTGTTCGAGCACTTTCGCAATTTCACTGGCCATCGCGACAAACGGCTGAATTTTGGATTTCGTCGCAATTTCCATGGCGCGGACCGCGTCTTCATTCGTGGGATCCGACATCGCGATCGTCATCATATCGCCAATTCGCTCTAAGGGGACGCACATATATTTTTCGATCAGCTCGCGGGGCATCAATTTAGAATTGGCCTCATTGAAAGCGAAGTTGGCTAAAGGCAGATAAGGAACGTTGAATTGTGTCGCTAAAGCAATGACAATTTCTTCTTCTGTTACGTATCCCAGCTCAATTAGAATTTTTCCGACTAATTTTCCGGGGGTCTTTTTCTGATACTTAAGGGCGTCCTCTAGCTGCGTAGCGGTAATGGAGCCGTTTTCAATTAAAATCTCGCCAATCCGTTTCACGTTTGCCCTCCGAAAGGGTGGTAAGTGAAGGACTTAGTTAATGTTCTGTAAACCGATTAAAGTATATCTGCACCTTAAATGGCTTACAAGGGATTGGCCTAAAAATTGTACCGCAATGATTACGAGGAGAATGTGTTATTTCAGGAATTTAATAAGTCGGAAAATGAATAATTTGATTAAATGCTTAGAAAAGCGAAGTTTTGGATAGGCTCATATTCCGCTCCACCTGAAGACAATTGGCTGCGGAAGAGCGTAATTTTGTTGACCTGTGATAGTGTCTTAAATTCGATATTTTTTTCAAGATCCGAAAAAACGCAGTTTTTCAGTTCTTTTGCGCACGCAATCGTGATGTGTGGGTGGAAAGGCCGTATTTCGATCGGAAAATTCTGGCGCGTAAGCTCCTGATCTAAATCATGCTTCAAACTGATTAAATTTTCCGCGCCCTCACCTGTTCCAGTCCATAGAATTCGCGTTTGTTTCAGACTTGGGAAGCCGCCGAGATGTTTAAGTGAAATGGAAAAAGGCTTAATCTGAGACGCAAAAACCAAAAGTTGTTTTACTAAAGGGTCAATCTGAGACTCAAGCAAATCACCGAAAAAATGAAGCGTGATATGCCAGTTTCGCGAAGGAATAAATCTAAAGTGGTTATTTCGGGCTTTAATTTGCTCAACGAAACAACCGATTTCCCGGATCAGCTCATCATCCAACCGGACGGCCAAAAACGATCTTATTTTTTGTTCAACCATTGGTACAGCAAATACAACGCTTTTTGTGCCGCTTGGAGCCTGACTTTGGAGCGTTCGCCGCTTAACTGATATTGCCAGACATGCGTTTTCGTCCGGTCTGAAATTCCGATATAAACCAGCCCTACCGGCTTTTTCTTTGATCCACCGGTTGGTCCCGCTATTCCAGTTATTGAAATCCCAAGCGACGTGTTCAATCTCAAGCGAACGCCCTGCGCTAATTTTTGAGCAACCTCTTTTGAAACAGCACCATATTTTTTCAGGTCCTCAGCCGGAATACCAATTTTTTCTTTTTTAATCTCATTGGAATAAGCAATTACGCCGCCTTTAAAAAATTTTGAAGCGCCGGAAGCGTTGGTTAGGCGTTCGGACAACAGTCCGCCCGTGCAACTTTCGGCAACGGATAAAGTCAATTTTTTAGTAACCAATTTTTGACCGAGTACTTCAGGCAAGGTTTGTCCGTCGAAATTGTATAAATTGAAGCCCAGGCGCTGGCTCATTTCGCGGCGAAGAGTCGAAATCAATCCCTTTTCCGGAGATTTGATCCGAATGATAACTTCCCCGATTTCCGGGTAGATTCCGAATTCAAACGCACGGTTCTTAAAAAAACTGTTTTTCAGCTTCCTCATGATTTCGGTTTCGTAAAGACCGACAATCCGGGCTTCCAGAACGTGGACCGGAATCCGATCTTTAAATTTTCGAACGACTAGCTGTTCCACCGTTGTTTCGTACATATTGATCAGCTCTCGCGGAACACCGGGCAGAACGACCAGCAGCTTCCCTTTTGTTTCAATGTAAAAGCCAAGCGCAATTCCAAACCGGTTAATCAGAGGCTTTGCAATTTCCGGCCTATACGCTTCGCGTTTCGTCATAAACGGCGGAGTCTTACGGACACGTTTGAAGTAAGCAACAATTTGGCGGTACTGGCCGGCATCAAATTTAAGTTCGCAGCGGAAATAGCAGGCAATTGCTTCGCGGGTTATATCATCCGGAGTCGGTCCAAGACCTCCCGTTACAATGATTAAATCAGATCGTCCAAACGCCGTTCTTAAGCATTCAACGATTTCACCTTCGCGGTCCCGGCACGTAACCTGGTGAACAACGTCGATATTAAGCTTCGTGATTCGATTTGAGAGGAATTGAGCGTTGGTATTTAAAACCGATCCGTTCAAAAGTTCAGAACCGATCGTAATTAATTCGCAGTTAGACATAGTGGGCAATGAGCCGCAGGATTGTGTTCGCAAGAAGACCGGCTGCAACGTCATCTAAAACGATTCCGTAACCACCGGGGAGCTTTTCAAAAATTGGAATGGGCGGAGGTTTCAGAATATCAAATAAACGGAACAGCGCAAATCCGATTGCTATGGAAGGCCAAGTAATTGGCGTAAAGAAAAATGCGACGAGCATTCCGCAAACTTCATCAATCACAACATCTGAGGGGTCTTTAATGCCAAGCGTCTGAGCGGCCCGGCCGCTGGACCAAATTCCCAACGCAAGGAAAGCACAAAAAATAGCAAATAAAACCCAGCCATTATTCCGGGCCAGATAAAGAAACGGGATCGCAGCTAAACTTCCAAATGTTCCGGGAGCGTACTTGATTTGTCCGATCGGTCCGAGGCGGGCTATCCAGAGCGCGAGCTTGTCCGTCATCGTTACGCCAAACGTTTAAAAAATAAAATTCCGGAGGTAATCGTAAAAATATTCGCCGAAATCAGCAGTAAATAATTGGAGATATAAAGAAATGAATAAAAACCCGGAAGTTGCCTGTTTGAATAAACGTCAATAAACGTAATCGTGATGAGACTCATCGAAACGGAAGCAATTTGAAAACCCATCTTCACTTTTCCTGCCCATTCCGCCGGAATGACTTTTCCTTTTTTGAGCCGAATCAATCGAGTGGTTGTAACAAAAACTTCCCTGATCAAAATAAAAAAAATCCAGGCAAAGGAATAAAGGCCTATTTTGACGAACACGGCCATCAAACCAAGAATAAGGACTTTGTCCGCAATGGGGTCCAGAATCTTGCCGACACCCGTAACAAGCCCGTATTTGCGCGCTAAATGGCCGTCCCACCAATCCGTGACGCTTGCCACAGTAAAGATAAACATGGCCCACAGATCGCCTGGAACGCTGCGAATTGAAAGGATGACAATCGGGCAAATAAAGGCGAGGACAATTCTAAGATAAGTTAACTGATTAGGCGTTACCATGGAATTCCGCAAGCAGATCGTATTCTTTGGCTTCGGTAATTTGGGCCGTTACAAATTGACCTGGTTTCAACGAAACTCCTTTAGGGACTTTTAAATAAACGATGCCGTCAACCTCAGGAGCATCCATGTAACTTCGGCCCCGGTAAAGATTCGGTTCTTTGTTGTCTTTTTCTTCGGCTAACACGGTCAAGGTTTTCCCGATCAGTTTTTGGTTGTTCGCCTCAGAAATCTTTTGCTGAAGCATCATACCTTCGTGGAATCTTTTTTCTTTTTCTGATTCTGAGACGTGGTTATCCAAAGTCGCTGCGTGCGAACCTTCCTCGTTGGAATAGGTAAACATTCCGAGCCGCTCGAAGCGGGCCCATTCCATAAATTCCAGCAGCTCTTTAAATTCCGGATCTCCTTCGCCGGGAAATCCCACAATAAAAGTGGACCTGATCGAAATATCCGGGATTCGCTTTCTCAGTTTTTCGATCAATTGATACGTGGATTTCTTTGTCGTTCCCCGCCTCATTCCCCTCAGAATTGGGTCGCTAATGTGTTGAAGCGGCATATCTAAATAATGACAAACTTTTTCAAGAGAACCAATGGCTTCAACGAGTGAATCCGTAACACAGCTCGGATAAGCATACAGAATCCGGATCCATTTCAAATCCGGAATCGAATTTAATTCATGAAGTAATTCCGGAAGCAGGAACTTATTTTCCGTGTCCCGCCCGAAAAAAGTCGTGTCTTGGCCGGTCAAAACCAGCTCACGCGCGCCTTCTTTTTCGACTAAGCGATGGGCTTCGGTGACAACATCATTGAGCGCACGGGAACGATGTTTTCCGCGGAATGAAGGAATCGTACAAAAGGAACAGATGTGATCGCACCCTTCTGAGATTTTGATGTAGCGGCTGTAACGCGGTGTTAACGGAACGCGTTCAATTTCTGAGGTGTATAAAAAACCGGGGCTGTGTCCCACAAAGGAAATTCGCTTTCGCTGAACGACTTGGTCCAAAATTCGATTGAGCTCTTGATAGTCCCCGGTTCCTAAAAAAGCATCGACTTCCCCTAATTCCTTTTCCAGCTCTTTTTGATACCGCTGAACCAGGCAGCCCAAAACAACGAGGCCTTTGATCCGGCCCTCTTTTTTGAGTTCAGCTAAAGATAAGATGTGATCAATGGATTGCTGCTTGGCTTCGTTGATAAAGGTGCAGGTATTTAGAAGCGCGATGTCGCAGTCGGTAATTTTCTTGGCTACCCGGTAACGGCTTTTATCTAAAAGCCCTAAAACGAGTTCGCTGTCCACTAAGGTTTTGGGACAGCCGAGGGAAAGCATACCCACGGAAACGAGGTCTCTGTTGGATTTTTTTAAAGCACGAGTTTGAACCACGGGTGAATTAACTCTCCAGACCGATCAATTTCGAATACAAAGCAGGGTATAGTTTATCAGTATTTCGGTCTAATGAGCTCATATATTTTTCGGTGTCTCGAAGCAGCGTTTCTCCGCTAGGTCCTTGTTTTAGACCCTGAAGCTCCTCTTTATTTTCTTCGATCCAGAGCTCGATCATCTGAGGTGTAATTTCAATGTGGAACTGAAGGGCGTAGACATTCTCATTAAAACGGAAAGCTTGATGGCGGTACAGAGCCGATGAGGCCAAATGCACAGCGCCCTTCGGGAGATCAAAGGTATCTCCATGCCAATGAAAGACAACGGGATTTTTTGAGGCGAATTGGCCGAATACCGGATCTTTGGCGCCAGCTTCGGTCAGTGAAAGTGGAAACCAGCCGATTTCCTTTTGAGGACCACTGTACACTTTTGCGTCCAGCGCTCGAGCAATAAGTTGCGAGCCCAGGCAAATTCCGATGACCGGTTGGTTCTTCTGAATTGCCTGTTTCAGAAAAAGCCGCTCTGAGCCCAAAAATGGGTAACGATCGGTTTCATCGGCGTTCATGGGCCCACCCATTGAAATAATCAAATCATAGGGTTGGGACTCTTTCGGAATTTTGGATTGATTGAATAAATCGCAGTATTCGATGCCTACGTTTCGGGATTTTAAAAATGGTTCCAGGGTACCTGGACCTTCGTGAGGGACGTGCCGAAAAACCAAAACCTGCTTCATGAATCGCTAGTTGTCGTCTCGCTCACTTCCTGAACGCGGTCCACATAAATTTCCCGCGGTTTCGAGCCTGAAAAGGGACCTACGATTCCCTCCTGTTCCATCATGTCAATAATTCTTGCGGCGCGGCCGTAACCTAGTCTTAATTTCCGCTGAAGAACAGAAACGGACGCTTGCCTCGTCTCCAGCACAACTTGAACGGCTTCGTCATAAAGTTCATCTTTTTCCATTTGCCGGACGCTGGATTTGCCTTCATGGGCCGTATCGATTTCGGCTAAGTATTGAGGGCCTTGCTGTTTCTTGATGAATTCAACCGTTTGATTAATTTCTTCATCCGACACCCATGTCGATTGACCGCGCGTCGGTTTCGCATCGCCAGGTTTCATAAAAAGCATATCGCCTTTCCCTAAAAGCTTATCAGCTCCGTTAACATCGAGAACGGTTCTGGAATCCACTTTGGAAGAGACTTTAAACGAAATGCGAGCCGGAAAATTCGCCTTGATCACGCCGGTAATCACGTCAACGGAAGGCCGCTGGGTCGCCAAAATAAGATGAATGCCGACCGCGCGCGATAACTGAGCAAGCCGTGTGATCGCATTTTCGACTTTATCTTGCGCCACAGACATTAAATCGGCCAATTCGTCAATCACGAGAACAATGTACGGTAAAGTCTTTGGAATATCCGGAATGACATCTGCATCGGGAGAAATTTTCCGGGTATTAAAAGCCTGGATGTTTCGGGTTCCGCATTGAGCAAAAATTTGATAACGCCGTTCCATTTCGGTAACAAGCCAATTTAAGGTCACGGATGCTTTCCGGACATCGGTTACAACCGGCGTCAACATATGCGGCAATCCTTTGTAGGCAGCCATTTCAACCATCTTGGGATCAACCATCACAAATCTGAGCTCTGAAGGCGTTTTTGAATATAAAAGGCCCATCACAATCGAATTCACACAAACGGTTTTTCCGCTGCCCGTTGCGCCTGCAATTAAAAGATGCGGCATCTCGGTTAAGTCGGCAATCATCGGTTTTCCGCTCGTATCTTTACCGAGAACCAAAGGAAGTTTAGCACTGCCTGTTTTAAATTCTTGTTCTTCTAATAATTCCCGCAAATAAACCATCACAGTGGAAGAATTTGGAATTTCAATTCCGATTGCGGATTTTCCCGGAATCGGCGTGATAAACCGAACACTCGTGGCTTTCAGCGCTAGTGCCAGATCGTCCGAAAGGCTTACGATCCGAGTCACCTTCACGCCTGGTGCTGGCAATACTTCATAACGCGTGATCACGGGGCCTTGCTCAATTTCGACCACTTTCACTTCAACGCCAAAATCTCTGAGCGTCTCTTCTAAAATTCTAGAATTGGCTTTGAGGTCGTCTTCGATAACCACCGAACGCGAAGGACGTTTCAACCAGTCCACAGAGGGAAGTTTGTACGAAGCGCTTGTCTTGTCGTTCACAAAGGGCGAAATATCATGCGTCGGAGTCGATTCATCTGTGTGAGCTTTTTTGGATTCCGTTTTTGGTTCAGCCTGCGGCGCTTTGGCTGCTTTCGGGGCCGGAGGAGCAGGGGCAATATCACCGATTTTTTTAATTTTAATTGCGCTGTTCAGTGCATCTTTGAATGATGTTTCAAACGCTTCGATTTTTTTAGTCTTCGTGGAACCGGAACCGTTTTGAGATTCGAGTTCATATTTTTTAACGCGCGCTGCTAATAATTTTTGCACCAAAGATTTAGCTGATTTTTTAGGTTCCGCTAATTTCTTCGGCGAAAACGTAGGTTTTTTCTGGGGAATCAAATCATTAACGTCTTGGATTTTATTTTGAAACCACTCAACCAGTCGTTCAAAGAGCGGATACAAAAGAAAATCCGTGGCCAAAACAAGCGATAACGCCAGAAAGCAAAATGAAATAATTAAACCGCCCACCACGCCAAAATATTTTTCAAGACTGATCGCAATGAAATATCCGACTACCCCTCCGGCTTTCACCTTCCAGCTTTCTGAGGCAATCAAAGCAAACAAGCTTGAAATGGAAAGGATTGAAATTCCGATTCCGACAAATTCAATCCACTTTTTTTGAGGAACTTTTTGGAGAAAAAAACAGCCGGCCCAAAACAAAAAAAGACCTGAAAGACTGAAAGAGCTGATTCCGAAAATTAACTGCAGATAATGCGCTAAATAAACACCCGTAATACCGGTAATGTTTCGGTAATTTTGATTGGGATAAGTCGTGTAAAAGGAATGGTCACTGGGGTGAAAAAATAAAAGACTGACTAAGGTGAAAAGACCGATGAGTAAAAAAAAGACGCCTATGATTTCATTAACCCGCTCGCGGGTCAGCAGTTTTTTAGCTTTCATAACCATTAAAGTCGCGGCTAAACGCCGGTATGACCGAATCCCCCTGTATTCCTTAATGTAACGTCCAACTCGTCCACAATCTTGAAGTCAGCCGTAACATATTGGGAGATAATCATTTGGGCGATTCTTAAACCGCGCTTCACGGTGAAGTCCTCTTCCCCTAAATTGATCATGATGACCTGAATTTCACCGCGGTAATCCGAATCAATGGTGCCCGGCGTATTGAGCAAAGTGACGCCGTTCTTTAAGGCGAGTCCGCTTCGCGGCCTGATTTGGGCTTCACAGCCCTGAGGAAGACTGATTGAAATGCCGGTAGGAATCAAAGCCCTTTTTCCGGGCCCCAGAATAACATCCTGATTGACCGCGGCCACCAAATCCATACCGCTGGAACCATGAGTAGAATAAGTCGGAAGGCTTAAACCTTCATGATGCGACAGGCATTTGATTAAAATCTGCGCTGTTTCGGTCATCCCTTAGTTTGGGCGAGTTCGGCTTGGGCTTGTTTTTTGCTTAAATTAATTTTTCCGTTTTCATCAACTGAAATGACTTTGACCGGAAATACATCGCCGACTTTGACGTGGTCTTCGACTTTTTTTACAAAACCTTCGGCAAGTTCGGAAACGTGAACCAACCCGTCCGTACCCGGCATGATTTCACAAAAAACGCCAAACGGCATTATTTTTCTGGCCTTGCCCTGGTAAATTCGGCCGACGACGGCCTCTTCGGCAATCGCATTAATTCTTGAGATTGCAAGCGCGGCAGCTTTCGCATCGCTTGAAGCCACAAGCACGGTGCCGTCATCTTCAATATCCACGGTTGCGCCGCTCTCTTCGATGATTTTTCGAATATTCTTACCGCCGGGCCCGATCAATTCGCCAATCTTGGACGGATTAATTTTGAGCATCGTAATCCGAGGCGCATAAACGGAAAGTTCTTTGCGCGGCTCAGAAATTGCTTTTTTCATCGCGTCTAAAATTTTGAGACGGGCTTCTTTTGCATCTTCAAGTGCCGTTTTTAAAATTTCTTGTGTGACACCGGTGATTTTAATATCCATTTGAATGGACGTAATGCCTTTTGAAGTTCCGGCAACTTTAAAATCCATATCGCCAAGATGATCTTCAATGCCGGCAATATCCGTCAACACTTTCCATTTACTTCCTTCCTTAACAAGGCCCATTGCAATACCGCTGACAGGAGCCTTAATCGGAACGCCCGCATCCATCAGTGACAATGACGCACTGCAAACCGTTGCCATGGAACTAGAACCGTTGGATTCCAAAATTTCCGAAACTACGCGAACCACGTATGGAAATTCTTCTGCGCTCGGCATGACCGCTTTAATTGCGCGCTCTGCCAAATTACCGTGTCCAATTTCACGACGACCCGGACTTCCCGTCCGCTTGACTTCGCCAACACTAAACGGCGGGAAATTATAATGAAGCATGAAGCGCTTTTTCTGTTCACCTTCAAGCGCATCAATTTTTTGTTCATCCCGGCCGGAACCTAACGTGGTCACGCCCAAACTTTGGGTTTCGCCACGCGTAAAAATAGCAGAACCATGTGTGCGCGGTAGAACGCCGATTTCACAGGAAATCGGACGAATTTCCTTAAAACCGCGCGCATCTGGCCGCTCACCCTTGTCCACAATCAATGAACGGACCTCGGTGAATTCAAGTTCTTCAAAAACAGCTTTCACATGCTTTTCGTTAAACGCAGGATCTTCGACATTAAAAAGAGACAGCACTTCTTGATAAAGCTCTTCTCTTTTATCATGCCGTTCTTCCTTGCGTTTGAGCCTAAAAATAGACGTGAATTTGTTTTTTGCTTTCGATTCAACTTTTTTCCGGATGTCCTCAGGAATGACTTTGGCTTCCGGTTTGCTTTTTGGCTTTCCGCATTTGGATTTCAGCTCATTTTGAAACTTTGTTAAAAGCTTAATCTGATCGCGGCCAAATTGAATCGCTTGACTCATCTGTTCTTCGGTGAGTTCTTGGGCTGCGCCTTCGATCATCACAATATTCTCTTCGGTAGCGGCTAAAACCAAATCAAGCGCGCTGTTCTTGAGTTCTGTGTAAGTCGGATTAATGACCCACTTGCCATCAATTTGTCCGACGCGAACGGCGCCCACCGGGGTTTCAAACGGAATCTGGGAAACAATCAACGCAGCGGAGGCACCTACCAGCGCTACGAGATCCGGATTGTTTTCACCATCGACGGAAAGAACAGTCGATATAATTTGGACTTCGTTGAAATAATGCTCAGGAAATAAAGGTCTCAACGGCCGGTCGATTAAACGTGAGGTTAAAATTTCTTTTTCACTGGGCCGTCCTTCACGCTTGAAAAACCCACCTGGGATTTTTCCGGCGGCGAATGTTTTTTCCCGGTAATCTACGGTTAACGGAAAAAAATCCTGATCTTCTTTCGCAGACGCTTCGCAAACGGTCGTCAAAACAACCGTTCCTCCGCACTGCACCCAAACAGACCCATCGGCTTGCTTGGCAAATTTGCCCGTTTCAATAATCCATTCTTGCGAACCAACTATAGCACTCACTCGTGTTGTCATATTCTCTCTCTATTCTCTTTTCTCTTTGTCTCTTCTATTTTCTCAACTCTAGATCTGCGATTAATTTCTTATAACGTTCGACGCTTTCTTTTTCTAGATACTTAAGTAATTTTTTCCGATTTTCGACCATGGTAATCAACCCACGGCGGGAATGATGGTCTTTCTTGTGTGTCTTGAAATGTTCGGTCAATTCATTGATCCGGGAAGTCAATAAAGCCACTTGGACCTCGCATGAACCCGTGTCCTTCTTAGACCGTTGATGACGCTTCATTGTTGCTTGCTTTTTTTCTTTACTAACAGACATTCTTTTTCTCCTTCTGTCCTTGAAACCAGTTCTGGCTGGCTTCAATGTCTTTTTGAATTTGTTTTTTTAAGGCTTCTTGATTCTCAAACTTATGTTCGGAACGCAACTTTTTACCGATCACAACTTCCACTGTTTTTTCATTAAGATCTTGATCAAGATCTAAAATATGGACTTCCGGCACCGGAGCATCTGAGCTGCCAAATGTAGGTCGTCTGCCGTAATTCAAAACTGCTTTGAAGTGGCCTCCCACAACATGTTCTTCCAGTAAACTAAAGCTGCCCTTATTTTCTAAGCGGCATTCTAAAATTCTGACCGAAGCTGCATAAACTCCTTCGGGAGGCATCACTTCGCTATGCGGATCCAAATTAGCAGTTGGGAATCCGAGTCCCACTCCGCGTCCGCTGCCTGAAATAATGGTACCAAAAAATGAGTACGGCCGGCCGAGCAATTCTTCCGCCTCAGCCAACTTTCCCTCTTGAATCAAAGAACGAATCGCGCTGCTGGAGACCACCCGTGAGCCAATCTTGAGTGGAGGCGCTTCTAAAAATTCAAAACCATGCTTTTGGGCCAATTGCCGCATTAAATTGCTATCCCCTGAGCGGTCATGGCCGAAGCGCGCATTATAACCCAAACAAATTTCAGCGGCACCAAGTGAATCTACAAAAATTTCACGGACAAATTCTTCCGGGTTTTTCTTCGAAAAGTCAATTGTGAAATCGATTAAGAAACAAAGATCAAGCCCGTATTGCTGAAGCAGATAAAGTTTATGGACCAAAGAGGTCAGAATTTGAGGATCTTCTTTTTGATGAAGCACTCTTTGAGGATGTTCCTTAAACGTGAAAACCGCTGAAACTCCTCCGATCCTTTTTGCCCGCTCCGATATCGTTTTTATGATTGCCTGGTGTCCTAAATGGACGCCGTCAAAATTGCCGAGCGCTAAAACTAATTTCGGAAATTCCTGTTTTTTGAAAGAACGAAGATCGCTTACAATTTTCATTAACTAACAGCAACTGTCGCCGGAACTTGCTTCACCCATGTTTTAAACTGGATTTGGTCTGAATTTTTCAATTCCGGGATCGTCACGGCATCCGCTAAGGACAATGAACCGCTTCGAACGCGCCGGAGCTCGGTCAGAACCGCAAAAGAACCGAGCATTTCTCCTAAATCATTCACCAGTGTTCTCAAATAAGTGCCTTTTGAGACGTGCGCAAAAAAACGGACATAAGGCAAATTAATTTCTTCAATTCGAAATTCATAGACCGTAATCGATCGTTTCTGTCGGTCAACCACTTTGCCGGCCCGGGCCAATTGATACAAACGTTTGCCTTGATGTTTGAGCGCTGAAACCATCGGCGGGGTCTGCTCCTGTTCGCCTCTAAACTTTTCAAATGCTTCTTTGAGAAGCTCTTCGGTCACATGGCTCCAATCGCCTTGCTCCGTGACCGTTCCCGAAATATCTTGAGAATCTGTTTTCAAACCAAGCTGGAGCGTTCCGTAATAATCTTTATCGCAAGAGGACAACTCTTTGGATTTTTTAGTCGCCGGCCCCAAAAGAACCACGAGCACGCCTGTTGCAAGCGGGTCTAAAGTTCCCGCGTGGCCTACTTTTTTAATCTTAAAGCGGCTCCGGACAAACGCGCAGACATCATGAGATGTCCAACCCTGTTCCTTGTCCACGACGAGAATGCCGTTGCAATCAAAATGAGGCATGATCAATAAGTAACTGTTGATTTGTTTTTACTTTGATTAACCAGAGCGGTTCTAAGTTCTTGAAGAATACGTTCTGTGGCCTCTTCTAAAGTGCCGTTAATCGAGCAACCCGCTGCTTTTTTATGTCCGCCGCCGCCAAATTTGGCCGCGACTTGCGCCACGTCATATTTTCCTTTGGATCGGAACGAAACTCTTACCTGTCCATTTTGGGGCCCGTCCACTTCGCTCATAAAAAACGAAAATTTAACCTCTTTAATATATTTCAGGAAATCAATAAATCCTTCCGTATCTTCATAGGTCGCGCCGGTTTGTTTGAGATTCGCTTTGGTCAACCCGACCCACGCAATCATACCGTCTTCACTGGTCTTAACTTTTCCGAGCAAGAGACTATAAAGATGGATTTTCTCAAGTGAATAAGTCGCGTAAAGCGCATCATTAATATATTCAATATCAATTCCGGTTTTAATCAGATCCGCCGCAATCTGGTGAGACTTTACCGTTGTGTTGCTGTATTTGAAGGAGCCTGTGTCTGTTGAGATCGTGACATAAAGCGCGGTGGCTTCGTCTTTATTGATCTTCATTTTAAAATGCTTAAACATATCGTAGACGACCTCACCGCATGCCGAGGCAGACGGCTGAATATAATTGTAATGGCCGAAACGCGTATTGCTAATGTGATGGTCGATATTAAAAATTTTAGTCTCAGGACTCAATAACTTTTTAACCGAACCGATCCGCTCAAGAGTTGGACAATCCGCCACAACGAGTGCGCCGAATTTCCGGCTCGCCGGAACGTCTTTTGCCTGATTCCAGCGCTTGTCCGGTAGGCACCCTAAGCGTTCCGGAAATGCGTCTTCGCACGCAATCATGGTCTTTTTACCCAAACGGCGAAGCAGTGAATCCAAAGCCAAAACTGAAGCAACTGCATCCCCTTCAGGATTAACGTGAGAGGCGAGAAGAAAATTATCTGTTTTCTTCAGTGCGTTGCAGATCGAAGCCAAAGAATCTTTTTTACCGCTTTTCATATCAGACCATTTCCTTTTCGACTATTCTTGATCATGAATTTTGCGAATAATCGTATCAATTTTCATTCCTTCATCTAAAGATGAATCCAACGCAAATGATAAGTGAGGCGTATAGCGAAGATTGAGCTTGGAAGCAATATCGCGCTGCAAAAATCCAGCGGCTTTTGCCAAACCTTTGGCCGTTTCTTCTCTGTTCGTTTGATCGCCTAACACGCTGTAAAAAACGCGTGCGTATTTAAGATCGTCACTTACCTGAACTTCTGTAATCGTAATAAACCCAATCCTGGGATCCCGGGTTTGGGTTGAGAGAGCTAATGCTAATTCTTGTTTGATGATTTCTGCGACTCGATTCGCCCGTTTGCCTTGCATGGTTCTTCTGAGAAATAAATCTCGCCTTTCTATATGATGGTCAATGAATGATCTGTTAATTCAACGCCATGAACTGAATTAATAAAATTCACGACCAGGTCCAAGACTTCATTGATTTGTTTGGTTTCGCGGCCGACTGCGGCAACCGCTAACGTGCTGGACTGCCAAAGATCCATTCCGTCTACTTCTGCGATCGCAATGTTAAACTGATTCTTTATCCGCGTAACTAAGCTTTTTAAAATCATTCGTTTTTCTTTAAGAGACTGTGGTCCAGGAAACCGCAAGTTCAATTCCAGCGTTCCGATAATCACTTAAACCAATTTACCTGCGATCTTTTCGATGCGGTAAGATTCGAGAATATCGCCTTTTTTAAGCTGGTCGAATCCTTCCACGACAATACCGCAATCGTAACCTTCTTGAACTTCCCGGACGTCATCTTTAAATCGTTTCAACGATGATAATTTTCCTTGATGAACAACAATATTGTTTCTGAGTACCCGAATGTGGTGATTGCGGGTCAATTTGCCTTTTCGCACAATCGCCCCGCCGATGGATCCAATTCTAGAGGAGTGAAAGATTTGACGGACTTCCGTTTTTCCTTCTACGACTTCTTTCATGGTCGGCTCTAGGAGACCTTCCATGGCTTTTCTAACGTCCTCGATTAATTCGTAAATGATACTGTAAAAACGGACATCGACACCTTCGCGTTCTTTAAGCACGTCGGCCCGTTCATCAGATTTGACATGGAAGCCGACCACAATGGCTTCAGAAGCAATTGCAAGCATGATGTCTGATTCATTGATTCCGCCGACAGCGCCGTGGATAACGCGGATCTTAATTTTTTCAGTATCAATTTGTTCCAAAGATTGCGCAATAGCTTCGATAGAACCTTGAACGTCTGCTTTAATGATGAGATTGAGATCTTTAACGCGGCCTTCTTTCATTTGGCTGTAGAGGTCTTCAAGCGATAAATGTTTTGTGTGATAGCCTTGGACTGCTCTTTCTCTGAGTTCAAATGATTTCTTTTCTGCAAGCTTTCTGGCCACTTTTTCATCGTTTACGACTGCAAAAACTTCACCGGCTTCGGGCGTACCCGATAATCCGAGCACTTCAACCGCATAAGACGGTTTTGCTTCTTTGACTGATTTTCCGCGGTCATTTCGGAGTGCGCGAACTTTTCCATAATATTGTCCTACTACAACCAAATCGCCGACTTTTAACGTTCCATTTTGAATTAACATGGTCGCAACTGAACCTTGTCCCTTTGTTAATTTTGCTTCGATAACAGTTCCTTGTGCAAACCGATCAGGATTAGCCTTTAATTCAAGCACCTCGGCTTCCAACAAAAGCATGTCAAGGAGTTCATCAATTCCCTTGCCCGTTTTCGCAGAAACTTTGACACAAATAGTTTTACCACCCCATTCTTCCGGCATGAGGCCGTGTTTTTGCAGCTCTCCCATAACTCTTTGATGGTCGGCAGTCGGCAAATCGCTTTTATTAATGGCGACCACGATGGGAACGCCCGCAGCTCTGGCATGGTCAATTGCTTCGATCGTTTGAGGCATAACGCCGTCGTCGGCGGCAACCACTAACACAACAACGTCTGTGACATTAGCGCCGCGTGCACGCATGGCAGTAAACGCTTGGTGGCCCGGCGTATCTAAAAAAGTCACGTGGCCTTTGCCGGGAATTTCGACACCGTATGCACCGATGTGCTGCGTAATTTGTCCCGCTTCTTTATCAGCCACGTTCGTTTTGCGAATCGCATCGAGCAAAGATGTTTTTCCGTGATCGACGTGACCCATCATCGTAACCACCGGGGGCCTGTATTTTAATTTTGTTTCGTCTTCTTCTTTTTCCTCGATATAAGCAATAACTTCCTTGTCTTCAATTTTCTCAATCGGGACTTTCAAAAGATGAGCAAGCTTCATCACAATTTCTTCATTCAACATTTGATTTACGTTGGCAAAGATTCCGATGCCAATTAATGATTTAATTAATTCAGATACTCTCAAGTTTAATTTTTCAGCCAGCACACTGAGCGTAATTGGAATTTCAACTTTAATCGCGGGTATCTTTGGAGGCACCGGAGGTTCGACAGCGGGTGCTACTTTTTGAACTGGTTCTGATTTGGGAACGGCAGGCGAAGGCACAGCTTTACTAGGTTCTTTCTTAACGGTAGCTGCTGTCTTCGCTGCAATCGGCGCAGCCTTCGCTGTGACTTCAGGTTCTTTTTTAAGTTTGGTTACGGGGGCCGTGGGTTTTGACGGCTCCGGCTTCTTGAGAGGTTCTTTATTTTTTTCAACTTTAGCTTTAGCAGGACGGCTGGCAACGACGGTTGTTGCGCGTTTCGCTGCGGCTGGTTCCGCTGGTTTTTTGGGCGCTTCCGTTTTCAAAGCCGCAAATTTCTTCAAAATAGAATCTGCTTCTTTAGCATCCAAGAGCTCCATATGATTCTTCACACTTATTCCCTGCTTCTTAAGCTGGGCGATCAAGTCTTTGCTCGGCACGTTCAATTTTTTAGCTAATTCGTGGACTCTCATTATTTACCGTCCCCAATAATTGCTTCGTGTGCCGCTTGAATTAATTTTTCAGCGGTTTTGAGCCCAATGCCTTCAATTTTGGCCAAATCTTCCGGGTTCGCTTTTAGCAGATCTTTAACGCTTGTGATTCCTGCGGCTTTTAAAATGCCTTCCATTTTTTCACCGACGCCTTTAAGAGACGCCAGCGGAATTTTTTGGCTGGTGCTTCTGATGTCCAAAGTCCATCCAACCAATTTAGAGGCAAGCCGGACATTCTGGCCTTTTTTCCCGATCGCAAGCGAAAGCTGGTCTTCGGCAACAAAAATTTCTGCGGTTTTTGTGTCCCGGGTCAGCCGTATTTCAGCAAGTTCCGAAGGACTCAATGAGCTCCGGATGTATGCTTCCGGATCCTCGCTCCAGCGGACAATGTCAATTTTCTCACCGCCAACTTCACGGACAATATTCTTGACGCGCTGTCCGCGCATTCCGACGCAAGAACCAACGCAATCCACTTTTGAATCATTGGAGTAAACCGCGATTTTAGTGCGAGACCCGACTTCCCGAGCAACAGACTTTATTTCGACGATATTGTCGTGAATTTCAGGAACTTCAAGTTCGAACAGCTTTTTAACAAAATTAGCATGCGCCCGAGAGACGATCACTTCGGGTCCGCGGTCTGTTTTTTTCACTTCCAAAACATAAACTTTAATCGTGTCGCCTTGACGGTATTCGTCATTTGGAGATTGTTCGCGCGCGGGCAAAATTCCTTCGGTTTTTCCGAAATCGACAATAATTCTTTTTTTGTCAATCCAATGAACCGTTCCGTTTGCAATATCGCCTTCTTTTTTGGTGAATTCGTTATAGACCGATTCACGCTCTGCTTCGCGAATTTTTTGAATAATCACTTGCTTGGCTGTTTGAGCGGCAATCCGTCCAAAATCAGCATTAAAAATTTCTTTGTTGTTTTCAAAAACTTGAATATCTCCCGTTACGGGGCTGATCTGAACATCAACAGTGTCCGGGTTGGAAAAGGTCTTTCGGCAGGCAGACAAAAGAGCAGCCTTCAGCGCATCTAAAAGGATTTCTTTTTTGATGCCCTTTTCCTTCTCAATATAAGAAAGCATATGAAGAAGCTCTTCGCTCATACAGACCGATCCCTTGAAAACCAGTTTTTGCCATTTCGTGCGTAAAATAAAAAAGCGGGCGTTAACTTCAGCCCACTTTGTAAGTGTTTAAACCACGCGAATTTACGGTATATATTAACAAATCAGGCCAAAGCCTGTCAATAGAGGGATTTTGAGGCCTAATCGAGCTTTCTGAGGTGAGAAAGGGCGTTGTGGATGTCCTTTATCTTGATATTTAGCTCAGCAGGAAGGGTGTCTTTGGGTAACTGCGCTAGAACGCTGTCGATCTTCTGAGAGGTGCTATCAAGCTCTCTTAAGAGGCCGATGACGCGGTTTAGTTCGTCAGCTGTCTCTTTAAAAAAATCCCGCTTTCTGAGCTGAACTTCACTGGGGATTTGTCCGCTTCCCATTTTCTTGAGCACCTGGCGGAAACGATGAACCGGCCCAGCTACCCGGTGAAGAAAGAAAACACCAAAAAAACCGGTCGCAATGACTGCGATAAAGATAATTAAGATGGAACTGACAACAAGCTGAGAATTGGCGTCAAAAACCATTCTCTCCAAGGTGGTTCGGGAAATCGTCGTGGGGGCATTTTCGGTCAGGCTGCCCAATGTAAAATTGATAATCATCCCGACTGAAAGCGCAGCAGACATCATAATTCCGAGCATCACAAGGGTAAATTCACGCTGAAGCGGCCGATTAATTAAGACGCTTTGTATAGAACGTTTTTCTCGCCCTGTCTTAGATTCATCCATGTGTTAGCCCCTTGGTTTTGTTAAATATCGACTTTTCGTTAGAAAGATTAAGCTTATTTTAACCGACTGACGGTTTTGGTTTCCCTGGCAAGAGTTTCAGAAATCGCAAGGGATTGACAATAAAAATGAGCTTTTTGACATCTTCAAAAATCAGGTACACGGCCGGAATTACGAACAAAGTAAGGAATGTGGAACTGAGAATGCCGCCGATCATCGTAATGGCAAGAGGCGCCCATAATTCAGCAGATTGCCCCCGGTCGACAGCCATTGGAATAAAACCAATAATCGTTGATGCTGTCGTCACCAAAATGGGACGTATTCGATCGGTCGTGGCTTGAGCAAGCCGGTCCCGTAGGCCTGGAATTTTTTCCTTTAAACGATTAAAGTGGTCGACCAAAATAATGGCTCCGTTGACGACATATCCGACCAAAATAAACATACCGATAAACACTTGTTCGCTCAGCGGCTTTCTAGTGAATGTGAGCGCGGCCCAAACACCAATTGCACCCAATGGAATAGCGAGCATTATAATCACCGGCTGAATATAGGACTGATAAAGACATGCCAAAACCATATACACAAGCACGATGGAAAGAACAACGCCCAAACTCAATTGAGATTTTCCTTTGATTAAATCTTCATATTTCCCGCCGAATCTGTAGAAATAATCGCGCGGAAATTCAATTTCACTCATAATTTTTTTAACATCTTTGGCGACAGCCTCAAGAGGCCGGTGAACGTCGCCTTTGACAAACACGTAACGGTATTTGTCTTTCCGGTCAATGGTTTGCGGGCCGCGGGAGGGGTAAATACCTGCGATCTGTTTCAGTAAAACCTGGGTTCCATCTTTAGGCGCTACAAAATAAAGATCCTGCAAGTCTTCGATTTTTTGACGGTAAATTGGCTGAAGCCGCGTGATCGTTTCAATTTCCTGCCCTTTTTTGACTTCGTGAAATTTAGTCGGGCGCATTCCGCGGACCATGGCATGGATCGAATCGGCAATGTTTTTGACGGTGAAACCGTAGAATCCGGCGCGGCCTTTGTCCACAACAATGCTGTATTCCGGGCGTTTTCGCAAATCGGTCATGACCAAATTGGTCAATCCGGGGACGGAATTAAGTTTCTGCGCTACTTCATGCGCTAATTTTTCCAATTCTGAATTTTCAAGGCCAAAAATATTAATGACCATTTTCTTAGATTCTTCGCTCGCAACCCCTTCATCCACGATAATGGAATACTCATCATGGACTTGCTTCACCAATTCCCCGCCCTTCTCCCGGACGATATCCATCAGAGCTTCTTTGGATATTTTTCGTTTGTTTCGCGGCACCAAACGAACAAATAGTTTTAAATCGTCCTTTTGAACCGTCGTGGAAATCATATCCACTTCCTTGTACTGACGCAAAAGGGCTTCCAGCCGTTTAGCGACTTCATCGTTGGCTTCCAATTTTGCACCGGCGAGCGGAAAAACAATGACAGAAACTTCGTTTTCTTCTAATTGGCTCGGTAAATCAACCGGAAGTTTGGAAAGCCGCCAACCGGCAAATAAAAATAGCGCCAAAACTCCCAAAAGGAAAATATAACGAAAATTTAAAACTTGATTCAGCCATTTCGAGTAAAGAATTTTGATTTGAGCGAAACTGTCTTTATAGACCTTGCCATGCTTGTCTTTATTCGATAAGTTCGTTTTAGACAACAGCATAGGCACAAACATAATGGCAGCAATCAAAGAAACGGTAAGCGTTGTTGAAACTGTTAAAGCAAAACCCTGATACACCAATTGAATTTCTTTATCGATAAACATGATAGGCAAAAATACGCTAAGACTGCACAGTAAGGAAGCAAACAGCGGGAGCCAAACCTCTTCTGTGCCTTGGATCACAGCGTCTACATGAGAAATATTCTCTTCGCGTTTCTTAAGCGCATTTTCAACAACAACCGTTGCACTATCAACCATGATACCGATGGCAAGCGCCAAACCGCTCAAAGTCATGACATTCAAACTAAGTTTAAGCATCGCCATGAACGTAAAGGTGCCGATTACTGAAATGGGAATTGAGGATAAAACTACGAGTGAAAGATTAACGCGTCTCAAAGCAAGAAAAACAATGATTCCTACGAATATCGTACCTAAAAAAAGCGAATGCCACACATCCGTAATAGCGCTTTTAATCAGCTTGGCTTTATCGGAAACAATCGTCGTGTGAACTTCTTTGCGTTCGATTAAAAAATCATTTAAAACCTGGTGAATTTTATCCACCACTTTGATCGTATTGGCCAAGGAACTCTTTTTAACGTACACGGACACATTTTGATTCAAATTTAAGCGGGCAAAATCTTCCGGCTCCATATAAGCGTCTTTGATCGTCGCGATTTCTTTGAGCGGAATAATCGTTCCGTGCCGAGTGCCCTTAATTCCCAACCCGCCGATTTCATCGACTGAATTGAACGTTCCCATCGTTCTCACCGCAAAATCATATTCGCCTTTCTCAAAACTGCCCGCTAAAAGAGCCACGTTGCTAGATCCGATGACGTCCATGACGCGCTCAATAGAAATGTTGTAGGCATACATTTTGTCGCGGTCGAGCTCAATTAAAATTTTACGCTCTCTTCCCCCATAAATTTCAACGCTCGCTACGCCGTCCACCCGGTCTAAGCGAGGCTTGAGTTCATAATCCACCACGCCTCTAATTTCTTCCGGATTTAAAGTCGGACTTGTAACCGCAAAAATAAAAATGGCGGCGTCTGAATCTTCAAAGTTTGCAATAACAGGTTTTTCAATTTCAGAAGGAAGCAGGTTCTTAACGCGGGAGAATTTTTCACGGACTTCAAGTCCTGCAAATTTCATATCCGTGCCGGGCTCAAATTCAAGGGTCACGCGGCTTTCAGCTTCGCGCGAATTGGAGTACATATTTTTAAGGTAGGTCACGGTTGCCACGGCTTCTTCAACCGGATGTGTAATCATTCGTTCGACTTCAAGAGGCGGCAGTCCGCCGCGCGCCCGAATGATGATCGAAATAATTCCGCGGCTTGTTCCCTGGTAGAGCTCAACGGGGAGTAAAAATAAGGAAATGGAACCGAGAAGAATAAGACTGAAGAAAATAACCCAAATTAAAACGGGCCGTTTGACTGAAAGACTGGGCAAACCCATAAAATCAATTTACCTCCTAAGAGGCCGGTTCATCTGCGTAAGATTCCCCAAAAAGTCCGTCCACGAACCGGGTCACCAAAACATACACGGATGGAATCACACAGAGCGTAAAAAATGTTGCACTCGACAAACCACCGATCATTCCGATCGCAAGCGGCGCTTGAAGTTCAGCGCCTTCCCCGATTCCCATCGCAAGCGGAATAAGACCGACAATCGTCGTCACTGTAGACATAATAATTGGGCGGTAACGCACGAAAACAGACTCAATGCAAGCTTCGACGAGTTCCATTCCTTCACGCCGAGATTGATTAATGAAATCGATTAGTACGATCGCGTTGTTCACGACGTTTCCGCCTAAGATCAAAATACCCAGGAGCGAAATAACGCTGAGTGCGGTATTGGTAACCCAAAGCGCAACGGCAACACCAATCAAAGCAAGTGGAACGGTAAACATGATGATGAACGGATGCAGGAACGACTCAAACTGCGCGGCCATAATCATATAATTCAAAATCAACGCCAAGGCAGTCGCAAATGCAATGCGCCGGAAGGCCTCGCCAACCTCGCGCGCCTTACCGGTTAAATCCACCATATAATCTTTCGGCATATCAATATTGTGAAGCGCCTTATCCAGCTTCGCTAAAATCTCTTTTTCTTTGTAACCTTTCATAATCGCAGCCGTAATGGTGATGGTCCGAATTTGGTCTTTTCTGCGGATTTCACTCGGCCCATATCCTTGCTTAATCTTAGCGACGTCTCGAATGGCCACTGGTGTTTCCAGTGCTTTGCTATAGACCAGCATTTCACCGATCTGGCTTAAATCTTTCCGGTCCTTTTCTTCAAGACGAACACGAATGTCTACTTCTAAGCCGGATTCTTTAAATTTTGAGGCGACCGCGCCTTCTAAGGCGGCTTTAGCCGTTAGTGAAATGTCCATTGCTGAAATAGCAAAAAGCGCAGCTTTTTTCCGGTCAATTTCGACTTTGGTTTCCGGCGAAGGTTCTCCAAAATCATTTAAAATTTCGTTGATGCCCGGAATTGAATCGGCCAATTTTTCGACTCGCCGGACCAGCTTCGTTAAAGCATCCAAATCGTATCCTTTAACTTCAATCACAATGGGTTTGCCGCCGGCTGCGGCAAAATCAAATTCACTTTCTTGGAGTACAAATTCAATTTCCGCTTTATCAATTTTATACTTTGCAACCTTCTCTTTTAAATCAGTGGCCACCAGTGACGATGACCTCTTTCTTTTCTTGTCTAAATCGATCAGAATCAAGGCCTGGTATTGCCTTAACGTTTCAACGGCAACTTCTCCTACTTTACTGGAAGAAGAAGATCCGACCGTCACCGTAACGTTTTTAATTTCAGGAATTTTCTTAGCTTCTATCTCGATCGTTTTAACAACTTCGTCTGTCGCTTCAAGCCGGCTTCCGACAGGAAGATTAACTTTAACGAGAAATTGGCCTTGGTCCACGTGCGGCAGCACTTCGGTGTCAAGTGATCTAAAGATAATGATGCTGATCAAAAAAGTTAAAAAGCCAAACCCGACAACGCCTAAAAAGATCAGATTTTGACCCCGTTGGTCCAATTTTGAGAAATAGGTTTTCGTTTTGCTTCTGACGCTATTTGGAGAAGCCGGAGAAGCATCGCCCCCGCCAAAGCCTTTCGGCAGTTTAATGTACACCGAAAGCATCGGAATCACGGTGACCGAAACGAGAAGCGACAAAATCAAACAGTAAATGACGGCCCAAGACAAATCTTTAAACAATTGCCCCGCAACGCCGGGAACAAACAGAATCATGGGAAGAAAAACAGCAATGGTGGTCAGCGTGGATGATATGACTGGCCAAAAAACTTCCGTGGCGCCTTCGATAGCTGCCTCTTTTTCAGACAACCCTTTTTCTCGCCACCTAAATATATTTTCGACAACCACAATGCTATTGTCGGTCATCATACCGACACCCAAGGCAAGTCCGGCGAGCGACATCGTATTAAGCGATATCCCGTGGACTTGAAAAATGAAAAACGTTCCGATGAGTGAAATTGGAATTCCAATATTGACAATGATCGTGCTCAGCCAATTTTTAAAGAACGGATAAAGAATCAAGGCTGCGATGAACGCGCCGGCAATGGCCGCGTCTCGAACGCTCGAAATCGCCTGCGTAATAAACGTAGAATGATCGTAAATAATTTCTACGTTAATTCCTCGGGATTTAATGTCATCCTGTAGAAATTTAAGCTCTTCTCTGATCCGCTGGACCACTTTGACGGTGTTGGCAGATCCCTGCTTTTGGATGGATAAAGAAATATTTTCTTTGCCGTTATAGCGTGATATGGAGGTCTTTTCCTTGTAAGTATCCAATACGGTGCCGACGTCTCGAATCATCACCAAGCGCTTGTCGGCGACAACGCGGCCCTGTTCTTCCCGGAGCGTATCTAAAGTGTCCCGGCTTCCCCTTGAACCACGTTCCAGAAAAATATCGGCTGACGGTTTCATTTCCCGTTTTGTGTCAGTGCCGATAACGGTATACGCAATTTCAGGAACCGATTTAAATTCACCGACTGTGCGGATTAAATATTCATACAATCCCTTCTTAATGCTGCCGGCCGGATAGGAGATATTGGAATGCTCGATTGCATCGACAACCTCCAAGATAGACACTTGCGTCGATTGCAATTGCCCTTGGTCCAAATTGACTTGAATTTCCCGGTCTAATCCTCCGGAAATGGTTGCGGATGCTACGCCTTCAATTTTTTCCAGGTTTTCTTTCAGTAAATGTTCGGTAAGCAATTTTAAATCAACCTGAGACATTTTCCCCGTGATAGAAAGAATCATAATGGGCCGGGACAGCGGATCAAATTTTAAAACGATCGGGTCTCCGGATTCTTTGGGAAGACGTTCTTTCACAAGATCGATTTTTTCGCGGACTGAAAGTGCGGCAAAATCAACATTTTCGTTCCAGCCGAACGAGGCAAAAAGAGTGCTTTTTCCTTCACGGGAAATGGATCTTAATTCCCGTAATCCGTTGGTCGAGCTAATGGCCTCTTCCAGTGGACGCGTAATCAGAGTTTCAATTTCTTCCGGTGCCGCGTTTGAATATTCAGTAAGGATTGTGACTTGCGGAAAGGTTAGGGGTGGAAAAAGTTCCTGACGAATGGAAAAAAGTGAAATGATCCCCAGGAAAACGATTCCAAAGGAAATCATCACGGTGGTAACGCGCTGTTGGATTGCGAATCTTGGTAGACTCATCGGCCAATCCTATCCCGAACCCGATTAGTCTCAATACGGACGGACGAAAACTTGGTCGGAATTACCGCAAAAACGTTAGTACATCTGGGCTGGCGATCATACATTACAGCTCCGCCTCTTGTGTTTCGATGACCTTTACTTTGCTGCCTTCCTCTAAGCGATCAAGCCCTGAAATTGCGACCAAATCCCCTTCTCTGAGACCTGAATCAATTTGGGCGTAATCGACGCGCGAATAACCCACCACAACAGGCGTTTTGGTGACGATCTTTTCTTCGGCAGAAATAGTAAAGACATATTGTTCGTTTTCTTTACCTTGAAGTGCGTCGTTGGGAACGACCAAAGTGTTTTTCTTTTGATACAGTAAAATTTTAATTCGGGCAAACATGCCGGGCAGCAGAAGCCCTTCCGGATTTTCGATCCGCACCTTAACGTCGGCAGTTCGGGAAGTGCCAATGATAACGGGAGCAATATTCTCAACGGTTCCTTCGAAAATCTTGTCCGGATAAGCATCCACAAAAACCTTGGCGTTTTGGCCCAGTGAAATTTTATTGATTTCCCGTTCCGTAATACCAAATTCCGCAACTACTTTATCGGTGGAAACGTGGGTACCAACAAGCGTATTTTGCGTGATTGACTCACCTTCTTCGATATGGAGTTCTCCAATCGTCCCCGCGCTCGGAGCATACAAATTTGATTTTTCCAGAATCGCTTCATTGGCTTTCATTTCCAGTGTCATCGCCTCCGCCTCGTAGCGCGCTTGATCAACTTCATGGTGAACTTTGTCCAATGTGCTTTCCGGAATTGCGCCAATTTTGAATAGTTTATCGTGCTCTTTGAGCTTCTCTTCAACAATCGCAAGCGCGGCTAATGCTTTCTGCTGTTCCGCTTGAGAACGCTTTAACCGGAGTAAAATGTCATCCTGTCTTAAAGAAAGGAGAAGCGCACCTTCTTCATATCGTTCGCCCTCCCGGTAATTAATCGCGCTGATGACGCCCGGAATTTCAAAGCTCAGTTTAAACTCAACCCCGCCTTTGATCGTTCCGAGAGAATTCAGAGAGTCTTCAAAATTGAAACGGCCTACTTTGAAGACTTTCACCGGCACCAAATCTTCTTCCGGTGCGGCCGCTTGCTCTTTCTGATCAGCTATGTGTTTGGAAGGCGGAAAAAAAACGGTGCGGACGACAAAGACAACAACGACAAGCACGCCGGCAATGATGAGCTTCTTAATTCCCAATGCTTTGAATAGACCTAAGAATTTTTTAAGAATTAAAATCGGAAGCTTGAGGAAGGAAGCGAGTAGTCTTTTAAATAAGCTAGACTTAGCTTTGGAACCCGGTCGAGGACCGTCCGGCGGTAGATTATGCTCTGGGTCTTGAATTTCCATATAATTTCCGTTTCTACTTGAGCACTTCTACCGGCAAATAATCCTGAACTCCAATGGCTCTATTCAATTTTGATTGGGATAGGAATAAATCCGATAGGGCTTTGTAAATAAGGCTGCGCTCCTGAATGTAATCCATTTCTGACTGGATGTACTCGGAAACCTGAATTTCGTTTTGGTCCAGCCGGTGTTTGGCAAGTTTTGCAAGCCGGTTCCGGTAACCCATTCGGGTATAAGCGGATTGAACCTGGATCAGCGCCTTGTTAAAATTAAAGTAAGCTTCTTTCACTTCCCGGATCACATCGCGTTCGGTTTTTTCAAGTTCCACAATTTGTTCCAGGTTGTTGACTTTGGCTTCCATCATGGAAGAAAACTGGCCTAAATCATCCAAAAGTTTTGCCGAAAATGTATGCGCCAAAGTTCGAGATCCCGTCCCGCCCTGAAACTGAGTGACCGAAGGTGCTCTTTGATCGTGATCGTACGTATATTTGAGCGTATTGCCCAAAAAGGGCCACGTCATTTCCATGCCAAATCTGAATTCAGGGTTATGCCTGGGGTCACCGGTGTCGCTCACAAACGCTTCCGCAAGTTCGCCGAATTCCATGAGTAAATCAAATTGAGGGAGCCGCTGTCCCAACACAACTCGGTAAGCAAATTGGGTTGCTTTTAATTTAGACGCTTCCACCTGAAGATCGGGGCGATTTTGATAAGCAAGTTCGATTAAATGATTCAAGTCTTCCTCTGAGTTGCCGGAAATTGATGAGCCTCTTTTTAACGACTCAAGTTTGAAATTGTCCAAATTGTAAAGCGCTGCGACCTGGACCGGATCGTTCTGCTCCAAATATAAATATTTGAGGAGTTCCAGTTTGGCGATTTCCACTTCCTGCTGGGCAGTCTCTAAATCATATTGCGCCTGACTGAACAGCGAATCGGTATTGAGCTTTTCAATTTCGGAAATTAATTTCGCATCATACTTTTGATCTGAAATGCTCTTTTGTTCTTTTGCCTGCACCATCAACTTTTGATGATCGAGAAATACATTTTGAGCGCGTTCGAATTCAAAATAAGCTTGAGACACGGCGGCCACCAAATCAGAAATGGCTTTATCATATTCGCGCTTTGCAACTTCCAAATTAGACATTTCAAGAAACAATGTGTTCCACAAAACACCGCCACGGAAAACAGGGATTCTGAATTTCATCCGCCAATGATCGCTGGTAAAAGCGGGCACTGAAAGTGAACCATGTTTGACATCCGCTTCAAAAGCGGCTTCCGGAAAAAAGTCGCGAATGGCTTTGGCGATCCGGAATCTTGCGAGTGTAATTCTTTCCTTTGCAATATCTGCTTGCACCGAAACACCGATGGCCCGATTAAGCACATCCCGGAGATTGTTTTCGCGGCCCTGCAAAAACTGCTGCCTGGAATGCACAGACTCAGACGTCACCATCTGACTAATGTGGTCTGATGTTAACCCTTTAAACTTCTCTTTACGGGCTTTTCTGAGCTCTTTTACTTCGGTCTCGGTAAGCATCTGGGGGTCTTCTTGGCCGATTTCGGAAGGCTTTTCCGGCGCCAAAGAAGGGTCGATTGAAATAATAGCGTTTTGAATTGCCGATTCCCGGTCTTTTTCAATTTGACGTTCGTCTTGAGAGGGGGTCGGATTGACCGGGGGCGGCGTATCGGCAAATGCCAGCGGGGTAAGAAACCAAATCAAAACCAACCAAACAACTAACCTTGGCTTAGCCATTAAATCCCTTTGGTTAAATTAAAAATTATATTGAATGTGATCGGGCAAGTCAACATATGTCCTTATAATGTCGACACTTTCGGCAATTGACTTAATCCGTTTTGGCGAACCAGACCCAAGAAAGAAGGGGCTGTCGCCAATAAAAAAGTGCATTCTTTATACTGAGAATTCTGAAAGTAATGTGGAAAACACCCATCGAAGAAAGCATAGTTCCCTTCCTTGATAAGTTGCTCTTTACTGTCAAAGTGAACCGATAATTTTCCCATGATCGTCTGAACAAAGATCATTCCGGTGGTCGGAAGAGCCTTGTTGTCTATTTTTGTCTCACCTTGAATAATAACCTTGCCAACAAATAGGGTTGGGATGAGCGGCGTATAACAAACAACTCGAAAGCCATGTTTGCCAAACTCAATGGTGTGCTGGCCTTTTTGGTTCCCGCCCATATAAAACAAATCGCTATTGTCCTCATTAATAAAAAACAAAGATGCGATCGAAATGCCTAAGGCGGATGAAATAGATTCGAGGTTGCGGAGCGAGGGGGATTCAATTCTGCCCTTCTCAATGGCATCCAGAGTACGGGGATTTACGCCGGCTTTACGGGCTAATTCGACCGATCTCCATCCGAGCAGTTCGCGCTGCCTTCGGATCACCTGACCAGGGGCTAATTTGCTTTTCTTGATCACAGGATTTATCTATTCTCAATATAAAAAACTAGTCAAAATATAATTCAAAAACACAAAAAAACCAAGGTTAAACTTTAACCCTGGTTTTTTGGTAATTATAGCTTGGTTTATTTTTCTTTCGGTAATAGTTTCAAGTCGCCATCCGTGCAGAACGGATCTTCTGACACAGAACCACCGACGAAGCAAACTTCTTCGAGAACAACAGCCCCGCCGGAAACTTCATATGGAATATCCGATCTGAGGGTGCCTGCCGTCATCGAGCGAGTATAATCGATCAACTGGTTTGACGTTGGATCGAACGTAAAGGTATCCACCCCTACTCCGCCGGACAACGTCACTTTTGATAGCGGTACTGCAACTTCTTCAGTTACGTGCAATTTGGTTGCGGTGGCAACGCCGCCGACAACATCAAACTGTGTGGTCCGTGTATAACTTGTCACATCGTAACTTTCATCGCCCAGCAAGGCAGAAGTAATCGGATGGTTGCCGGTGATCGTTTTGATTTGAACCATCTGAACTAACTGGCCTTTTTGCTGCTCGGCGAAATCCACCTTGCCATTGGCCGGTGAATTATCCGCTAGGTTATCAACCGCATAAACTCTCTGTTCTAATGTATCCGTAGAAATATTTTCCTGTTCCGTCATTTCAATAATGGCGTTGACCGCATAGGTTGCGCCGTTGGACGTGAATTCTTGAATCGCAAGATTCATGATACGGCTTCCGTCTTTAGGTGCAGCAAGCGCATCTTGAATTTGATGGCCATTGAGCGCACCTCGATTGCCGTTAACATCATAATCAAAGGTCCAGACTTCAACACGGCCTAAATCTTCACGGCTGTATTGAATGGCAATGCCGGTTGTCGTATCGCGGGATTCATCTGCAAAGTTGGTCACTTCCACCAAACTTGCTTCAGGAATTAATGATGTTACTTGAGGCAAACCAATTGCTGAAAAGATCGCGTTAGTAAGCGTTTTTTGAATTACGTGATCCTTGAAGCTTCCCTTACTCATACCATCACTGGCCACATTGTAATTCCACACTTCAACTTCTTGAGGATCTTCTACAAGGACATCTTGAATGGCGATGGATTTGACACCCAAGGCTTTGGCTTCAGCGTTATAGGTGGTGATTTCAAAGGCGGTATGAGCCGTGTTGATTCCGAGTGCGGTCTTCTCCGCATCAGACAGCTCACGCTGCTCGATATGGTC